>Ga0209084_1000128_pt1 | contig 71420 bp, 60 predicted proteins | sample C_130820_MF_Meta_FD_187309 | JGI IMG/M metagenome (GOLD analysis project Ga0209084, IMG submission 187309) | Freshwater microbial communities from Lake Croche, Canada to study carbon cycling - C_130820_MF_MetaG (SPAdes) (version 2) | ecosystem: Environmental > Aquatic > Freshwater > Lake...
ACTCTAATTCTTGTAGAGTTCCATCATTTTGAATTATATAATCAATATGAGGATTACTATACCATTCATATTCAGATTTATGAATATCTCTAGCTTCAGCATAAGCCACAAATACAGGTCTATCTACTGAGTCAAGAAATCCATACCATTCAGGTCTAGTTTCTTTTCTATCAATATGTATAAATTTAGCTCCAATAGATCTTAAAAAACTAATTTCATTTTTAAATCTAACGTCAGTAATAACTACATTATCATACTGTTGAATTTTTCTTTCTAGAGAATCAATCCAAATACTATCAAGTAAATTGTTTCTACAAACTTCTGTACCAAAATACTGTAGTATATATCTAGGTGTTATAGGTTTATTAAATTTAAACGACCAAAAAGTATCAACAGTTTCACGAAAAACTCTAGATTCTTCGGTATCACCTTCTAATAAAGCTCTATCCCAACCAAAAATAGAAGATACAGCATCCTTTAACGAACCAGCAAAAGATAAAGCAGTAAAATTATTTTCTACTAAAATATCGCCAGCAGTTCCTTTACCAGAACCAATAAAACCAAGTAATCCAATAATCATAATATAATTCTCAATAAACATTTGGTCTCCCATGACAGATTCGAACTGCCGACCTATCCGCCCCAAACGGATCGCTCTACCAGACTGAGCTAATGGGAGTAATAATTTGGAGCCTCTTCCCAGAATCGAACTGAGATCTGAAGATTACAAGTCAACTGTAATAGCCATTATACTAAAGAGGCAAATATTCTTGGTAAAGTACCTATTTATAAAAATACTTTACTGTATTTAGTCAAATTTTACAACTTTTTTAAAATTATTTCTAACTTTTTTAAAATTATTTCTAACTTTTTTATTATAGAGGTATTATATATTAACACCTCTATAATGTCAAGCACTTTTTACAAATTAAATAACGTAGATAAATTAGATGGTTCAATCTTACCTTTGGTATCAGCTACTGTTGTAATATGAAGATATTCTTCATCAGAGTCGCCAGATAAAATCTCAGCCAATTTTTCAATAGTAATAACATTTTTATCCTGAGAAGCAGAAATAAGTTTTTTCATATTTTCAATTTCAGAATGAGCCGTCATACCAAAACGAACTCTGTTATTAAAATCTAACATAATAACCTCACCAGAATCTACGTCCAATACAAACGGAATATTAGAGTTAGCTGGTTGAGTTAAATCATATCTCGTATGTTCTTGTTCAATAGAAAAATACCTTGAATCCGACAAATGGAATCCAGCATATGCTAATTCGTTATCACTAAACACACTACCGCAAAATACGTTAATAATTGGCACAATATATTTTACGTTTTCTGGTATATTATCTAAATTAATTCTAACATACTCAGTTGCACCATTTGGAGCTGGAGCATTTGTTATATCACCACTATGAGTAATAAACTTGTTAGCTTGCATACCAAAATAAATTGTACTAGAATTCCAATCCTTATCAAAAGCAACAACGCTTAAATCTAAATCAGTTCTAGTTTGTTCATTTTGAATCCAATGGGTAAACATATAAAGATATTTAGATCCAGATACCTTAATTTTAGATCCACGATCTAAATCAGCATTTTTAGATAAGAATGGAACAACTTTATCTTTTAATTCTGTGTCTACATTAACTTTACCAAGATATCCATATCGTTTATGTAATTCAGCATAAATATCATACTGAATATCAGTAATAAATCTTGGATAATTAGCTTCCTCAACTATAGTGTTACCTTTAATATCAATAATTCTATATCGAGCATTTACGTTAATACCTAAAATAGAAAATAAATTATCAACCGAAGCTGTTGGTAATTTAGATTTAACTAACTTTCTAAATTTATCAAAATCATCGTTAGCAATACCATTAGAAACTGTTGTTAAGTTTTTTAATAAATATCCGCCATTAGTTTCCATTAATTTTTCGATTTTAACGAAATCTTTATTTTCAATAGCAGATTGAACTCTTGATGCAAAAGTTCTAAATACCAATCGTTCAGTTTCAGTAGATTCAATGACACCTTCTTGTAAAAATTCATCAAGAATTTTATAATATTGTCTAGGAATTACTTCTTCTTTAGATCCAACAGCTACTCTAGCAACAAATCCAATAGTTTTAAATTTGTTAATAAAACCTTTTTGTTGGAACAAATGGATATGTTTAAAAAATCTAACCCAAGCTTGTCTGTTTATACCAGTAGCTTCAAATAAAGTTTCATAAGAAAAATCATTTAAAAATTTAAGTAATGCAATTCTGTGTTTCCATGTTAAAGAAATATAACTAACATCGCTAGGCAATTTAATATCATTAATAGACGAAACAGCATATCGTAAAGCATCAGCAGGTTTACATTTTAACGCAGTTAATGTATCATATAAATCTAATCCATCATCTACTAATGCAGAAACTACGCTAATGCGAGCTTCATCGCTATAAATTCGTTGATATGTACCAATTTCACTGGCAAATACTTTAGCCAAACTAACTAAAACTTCTAACTGTTTTTTATCTAAAGCAACTTTAGATTTTACTAATTCCATAAACAAGTTTTTAGCTTCATTAACATAAGCCAATGAAACTGTTTTTTGTTCAGTAAAATTAACCTGAGATAATAATTTTTCCATATAAGATGGATCACACAAATCATTACCAGAAAGTTGAACCATATAACCAAAAATTTGAACTACAAATTCACCAAAAGTAAAACTAGTTCTAGATTCCCAGTTAGTAAATAAAGGTCTGTTAAGTTTTCCAACAGTATAATCTTTTACAATACTGTTACAGAATTTAAACGCAACATCTTCAGTGGTATGTGAAATTTCTCGTAACAAATCACGAGAAACATTAATTCCATAAGGTAAAAGTTCCATTGCCATAGCATTAGCAATAGCCATTGAATCTTTATTGAAGTTATCGTTAGATAAAATAAAATATTTGTCACTTGAAATTTTCATATATTTCCTCATAATAAAAAAGATTCCGAATAAGTAAAGGGATTAATTTGCAGTTATATCTTTACTAGTAGCTGGAAACCAAAAAAGGAACCTCGAAATAATTAGGGGCATTTATATAGTAATATCCTAATCTTAGCTGAGAACAAAAACTATACAAACATTATACTATAGACTTAAAAATAAGTCAAGCACTTTTTACAAAGCACCCAAATAATTCGCTACAGCAGGTAAGTTACCTTGGAACTGATAACTACCAACATGAATACAATTAACCCATGGAGCCATCCAAACTTCAATTCCAATTTTTCTGCATTGTTGACAGAAATGATAATCTTCGCTTAATACGCGATTTGATTCTTCATCGATTTCAACATTAAAATATGAATGAATTTTACGGTCTCCACCAAAATGTTGTGTACCAACGTGATCAGGAGTATATTCGTATTGAGGAAATGCCTCTTTAAACTTACCTAAAACGTCTTTACGAATCATCATCATACCAGTTCCGATTTCAAGAACTTGTAATGGTTCAGTGACATTAAATTGTGTAGTACCAGCAACAGGATTAAACACAATATCACCACCCAAACGTTCTAATTCACCAGCTGAGATATTCGGATTCTTAATAATTGCTTTTTTAATATTATCCCATTTAATTGTTTTCTTTGGGTACGGAGCGCCAATAATATCTTTATCTAATACTAACATGGCAATAACATCCATTGCATTAAAACCAATATCAGCATCAATAAACATCATATGAGAACAATCAGAACGTAAAAATTCATCAACTAAATAATTTCTTGCTCTCTGAATCAAACTTTCATTAAATAAGAAAGAGAATTTAACTTCAACTCCATATTGCAATGCAGCCATTTGTAAATCTAAACAAGATTTCATATAAGCACCAAGGCAACTACCGCCATACATTGGAGTAGCAACAAATAGTTTTTTGCCTTGTAGGTTTTCTTTTGATAATTTAATTTCCATAATTTAAGTGGTCTCTTTTAGAATTTAATTGTTAATTTTATTTTGCACATCTTCTGGTATTGCAAATATATGTTCACTAATCGTAGAATTGTATTTAGATGCAGCAGTTTCTCGTACTTTTTTTATTGCTTCAGCTTCTCTATTTGGAATTAAAGGGGTTTTTGAAATATCCTCAGTGTAATGAATTTTACATGAATATTCTTGAACTTCATTAAATGCTCGAATATCTTCTATAAAATGCCTAAAATGTATTTTACTTAATTTCCAAATAGTAGAAATAGTTACACATGTACGACATTTACTTCTTGCCATTTTTACCTCTCTTTTTCGTAATTATGTGACTCTTTACAAATTTCTTAATTTTTTTATTTAGAGCAGTTTCAGCTCGTTCTAGGACAAATTTAGAAACTTTAGTTTTAAAATCAATTCCATTTAATCTATCTATTCCTTGTTGAATAATTCTTGAAGTTAAACCATCGAACCTAGTCATCTTTTCATTTCCTTCGAAATCTTGATATGAAACAATAACTGTAGTAGGGCGTTTAACTGCAATTAATAAACCCATATTACTTAAATCAGATTCTTCTAATAAAATTTCGCCATGCGATTCAATAACAATAGGGTTAAAAAATGCAACAAAATTATCCTCAGCGCCAGCAACTAATACTTTGTGTTCTAATCCGCATTGATTTGCAGCAATTCCATATACTTTATGGAATTTACATGTTGCAATTAACTTTGAAGCAATTTCGCTAGAATTTAATTCAGTATTGGTAAAATCGAAGTGTTTTAACTTTGTAGTTAAAACTGGATCTTTTTGATCACATAATTCATAACCAAGAAATTGAGGTTCAGGCACTGCTGCAGCCTGAGAAACTACATCAGCAGTATTATATATAAACTCACTCATTGTATAACCTTCATCTTTGAAAAGTTTTTTATTTTTTCGAACTTTAATACAGTATCGAATTTATCTGATACTTGATCAGACTTATGACTAATAACAAATATATTTGTACTTTTATCAACTGATGATAATAAATTCATAAAAACATCAGTACCCCCAGTATCAAGACTGCCGTCCATTATTTCGTCAAGAATTAATAAATTGGTATTTACTGAATTTTTTAATCTAGCTAGTTGTCTAAATGAAAATAAAATAGCTAAATCTAACCTAGTTTTTTCGCCCTCAGAAAAATTTGCATAAGTAAATTCATCTCTATGACGCGATTTAATTACTTCTTCAAAATTTTCATTAATATTAAAATTAACAAAGAAATCTAATTGAGCCAAATACTGATTTATATATTTATTTAAAATAGGAAGATACTGTTTAATTATACGAGTTTTAATTCCTCCATCTTTTAACATAACAGAAATAAAATCATAATAACTTTTTTCATTTATATATTCTTCATATTTTTCAACATAAATATCTAATGATTCAATTAATTCTTGCAGTTTATCTGAACCATTATCAGTGGTATTTGATGAATCTTTTAGTTGATCAATTTCATTAGAAACTAGTTTTATATATTTTTGCGCAGAAACAATATTTGAATTTTTCTCTGATAAAATACTTGAATTCTTTAAAATTTTAGCGTTTATCTTGGATATAGCAACTAATCTATCAGTAGCAACCTTTAATTCCTTAGATAATTTTTTTTCGCCATCAACTAATTCTATTAATTTAGTGCTATTTTTTTCAATAATTTCCTGTTTAAACACAGAATTAATAGATTGACGGCATGTTGGACAATTATCATTTGAATGATAGAATGTATTATCTTTTTCTACCTTAGATATATTATCGCGCAATTTACCTTCAATTAATAATAATTTATTTTTCTTTTTTTCAACGACATCCATATCAGAAATTTCATGACCCAGTCGTTCGTTTTCAGACAATAACTCAGAGATAGTTTGCTGTAAATCTTCAACTTCAACACAAGTATTTGCAATTAATTCTTTTTTTCTAAGAATTAGTTCATCAGAAACTTGATTGGTACGTTTAATATTTTGTTTTTGAAGTTCTATTTTGTCTTTAAATAATTCAATATTAAATTTACAATCTTGAACAGTTTCTTTAATTCCAGATACTTTATCTTTAACAATAGAGTTCATGTTAGAAAAAATCTGAATATCAAGCAAATCTTCAATAACAGAGCGTCTATCTCCAGCTGATAACTGCATAAAAGGAGTATATCTAGCTGAGCCAAGAATAACAACTTGAGTAAAAGATTTATAACTCATTTTAAGTATATATCTTTCTAATTGTTCTTGATAATCTTTTACTTTTGCGTCTTGGCGAACTAAATCACCATTACAATAAACTTCAAAAATATTTGGTTTAATACCACGAATAATTTTATATTTGTTTGGACCAATAGAAAACTCAACTTCAGTAACCAATTCAGATTTATTAATTGAATTTATTAAACCGCTTTTGTTAATTTTTCTAAAAGGTTTTCCATAAAGGGCAAAGGTGATTGCATCAATAAACGTTGAATTGTGTGATACCAAACCATTAGCATAAAATTCCTTAACATCGGCAACTTGTAAATCAAAAAGATCTTCCTTAGTTTTTAAGTGTTTAATCAATTTAATTTTCACAGGACCGTTTTCTGTGAATAAAAAATCACCAACAGATAAATTTTTACTAGCAACCCAATTACAATCATTACTTAACATAAGATGATCTGGAGAAACTTTTAGGATTTCTCCAGATTCAGATTCAAGCTTTATCACATCAGATTTTTTAGCAGTTAAAGCTGCCCCTTCAATACATTTATATCCGAAACGAGTTTTTACAGAAAGCGTTCCTATTAGATTTGGATATTTTTTATAAAATTGTACAACATCACCAACTGTAGTTTTCATAATAAATTTTGCGTGTAAGTTTCAATAAATTGTTTATAGTCGTTTTTATTAGTCAGAATAACTGAACCAAAAGTAGATTCTTTATATTTCATTTTTTGTATATATACATCATCTGTATAGCCAGCTAATTCCACCCAAACATTAGAATTAATCAAATAAAAATCGCACCGCATTTTAGAGTTTGGATAATATTTTTCTATTATAAAATCTACACCATTTACAAACCCATTTTCAACTAACATATAGTAAAATAATATTTCATTAGAAGAACGAAGTAATTTATTTTCAACTTTCATCGAATACAAATAATTACCATGTTTACCTTTTAGTAATATTGGAGCATCAGTAGATTTAAACTCTAAAAACGTTCTTAACCAAGAATCAATATTTTCGGGTTTATCGTTAACCAACTCAAAATAATACGACTTTAAGTATTTCTTCTTAAAATTAACCATAGACAAATATAAATCAAATTCATCTAAATTTTTCAATATAAAGAGTTTTATATCCTCTAAAGAATAAAAAATTTCGCAATTTCTTGAGATTAAATTTTCTACAAATTTTTGTCTACCAAAAATTTCTCCATATTTTTCAATAAATGTAGTTAATTTAAAAGTAGATTTTTTAGAATTTATTAGATTAAGTTCATCAACAGATTTAGAATTAAGTGTTGAATTCCATTTTTCTTGCCTATCGATCCAAATAGATAAACCTACATCATATCCATATTTCTGTATACATTTTTCTCTAGAAAAAGTTGATTGAATTTCAGAAACGCGTAAAATCGCTTCCTGAGTCGATAAACCTTTATATTCCCAGTATTCTATACATCTAGGAGAAAGACGTTTAAAACTTTCTTTAGGCTTGTTTGAATTGGTTTTAGCACCCTTTTTTTGATGTTCCAACCTCATTTCTTCAGCTTTTTCCAAATCCACGTTAAATTTATGAATATAATATTCAACGTTAGTTGGCCTGCGAATTTTTATTTGATACTTAGCTTCTTCAATAGAATATCCTTTTTGTATCCAGGTTTCCAATTTAAACGCAGACATAATTACACCCCTATTTACTTAATATAATTATATTTATAATTTTTAAATGGTCTAGGAAAGAAAATCTTTAAATAATTTTTCTATTTCAGGATTATCAAATAACACATCAATTTCTGTAGATTTATGCAGGCATTTACCTTGCCCGTTAATTCCAGTGGATAAAGTAGTTCTATCTTTATTTAATTCAATTTCAGTAAAGTTATTTCCATAGGAAAGAAAGTTTTTAAACCGGATTGTTTCAAAAATTACCATTATTCAACCGCCATTGCTTCAGTATATAAATTAGACATCATAGTCTTCAATTTGTTTTTATCTAATTCTTGTTGATTAATACTATCAATATATTTGTAAGTAATTGTTAGCGTATCATCAGTTTCATCAACATCCTCATCAATCTCTAAATCAACCACATCTTCTGTAATTGATACATCTATAGGGTTATTAGCATAAACCTGATCAACAAATAAATCAAACAAATATGGATTAGTTTTAGCCTTAACTTGAATCTTAACATATTTACCAATTACGTTAGATAAAAATTCTTTATCAAGATAGCTGGAATTAGTAACATCGCTAGATCCAGAATCATCATAATCCATCTTATAGAAAATTGAATTTGGATTAAGTACAGTTTCCAATTCCCTAGTTTCTAAGTCAAAAACTCTAAAACCTTTTGGATCGGCATAATCTTGCCAAGTCATCTCATAAGGAGTCCCTATGTACTCGATATTCCCTCTCTTAGACGCGTGATGATAATGACCGGATAATACCCTTTCATAATTAGAAAACGCCTTAGCGGACAATCCATGCTCCGATAGGATACTACTTTGGTACATCTTAAAACCTTCTATTTCAAAATGCCCAACGCAAACAGTAGAAGTATCTTGTTTAATAAAATTTAAACATTCTTGATAATTTTCTTTACAAATCCATGGAATAATAGAAATTCCACTAAGAAGTTTAGTTGGTTCTTTTACAACAGTTACATTTTTAAATTGTGTTAAGAATAACCCAGAACTACTAATACTCAATGATTCTTTATAAAAGAGGTCGTGATTTCCCAATAGCGTAGTTAATTGTATATCCAATTTATCAAATCTAGAAAAGAAATATCTTTTTGCTTCATCAAGAGTATAATGGTTAGAATATTTACGTCTATCAAAAATATCACCTAATTGAATAACGTGTTTAACATTATTAGCAATTAAATAAGGAAAAAATACATCAGTATAGAATTTATCAAAAAATTCATGGAAGTGTTGACTATCCCCGCGACAACCAAAATGCGTATCACCTAAAAATACAATTTTACTCATTAATCCTCCAAGAAAGTTTCAATTCCTTTAGCTTTTTTCTTTTTCTTCGCTACAGGACTTTTAGTGCTTTTTTTGAATTCAGTATCTTCAAATTTTTGAATAAAATCATACATATTATCATAAACTTCAATTTGTTTAATTTGACCATCACCAAGTTCCAGTAACTCAGCTTCATCAAGAATACCGAAATTTTCTGTTGCTTTATATTTTATATACTGTTGTTTTTTTTCTTTTTGAATTCTACGAACAAAACACCACCAAAGAATCTGAGTAAAATAAGCAAAGGGATTTTTAGTTTTTGCTGAATCAAAATTTTCAAAATACATTAAACAGTTTTCAATCCCATCAGCAATCATTTCATCTTTATATGAATACCCAAAAAAATTAGGTCTACGAGCTAATCCCTCTGATAATTTAACAAAACATTCTCCAATATAATTTGGAATTCTAGGTTTAATTTTCCCTTCAGCTTTAGCAAGAGCGCAATCAGCTTTATATTTCTCTAAAGCAGCGCAAAAATCAGCATTATTAATATATTCTCGCGTGACCTTTTTTCGTTTTACTTTAGCAACAACGGGTTTTTCTTCCGGAAGATCTTCTAATAAAGAAGGTATTTCTTCAGTAAAATCTGGGACGTCAGCAAAATCAAATTTTAATTCTTTCATAGCAATTACTCCATATAGTATAAGGTATTTTAACATTATTATACTATAAAAAAGCTAAAATAGCAAGAATTATTTCTTCTGAATGGGGAATTTGATTGAATTTTCGTCAAGAACTATTTCTCGTTAAAATATAATAAGTTGAAAAAAAGTGCTTGACGAAATTAAATTTGTAGGTTACATTATACTCTAAGTGTTGTTTGGAACTTCGCTAAAGCTCGTTCCATAAACATTAAAGTCTCAAGATAGGATTACTGCGTAGCAGATCCTCGAAGAGGATTAAACTAGTGAATACTATATCCTTCTGGCGGAATATCTGTTTCAGCTATTATTGTTTCTTTAATTTGTTTAGCTAATGTTGATTCGGGATCTAGATATTCCAATATTGCATCAAGATAACGATATCCAAATTCAATAGATGAATAGGAAACAAATAAAATATGATCCATTGGAATAGGTGCTTCTTGAAGAGGAAATGCTTCTAAAGGCATCCAATCAACCATAATAATTTCTTCGGTTTCATTTTCAATATCAATGGTAGGATAAAACGTTTTTGGGTATTTTATTATTACAGTATTGGATTCTTTATCTTGATAATAAAATCCAATTAAGTCTTCACCAGTTTTTAATCTAACAATTTTAATTTCAAATTTTTCGGTCATAATGTTTCCATATCCACTTTAATAATTTTATAATCAAATTTTTCTTCATTGTAAATCTTGATTCTTTCTTGGAAATGTGTTAGAGTATAATTTTGATGCTTCTTATACCGTAAATCATCAGCAAGGTCATATAATACTGCTTCATCTTTATTTTCATTTAAACGTAAAACGCGACCAATAGCTTGGAGGTTTCTTATTCTAGATTTAGAAGGGCTAGCAAATATAATATTATGTAGGTTTTTAATATTAGTTCCAGTAGACACTGTTCCAACAGAACCTATTAAAATTACATTATGTTCAGTCTCCATTGCCTTTCTAATTTCTTCTCTTTCTTCAGCCTTAATATTACCATGAATATAATATATCTTTTTATTAACAGCATGTTTTGAATTTGAAATTAAGTCATATAGTACATCTCCATGTTTTTCAACATATTGATATAATAATAACGTATTCCCTTTTAATGATAATGATAGATTCTTAATAAATTTATTTCTACCAGCATTAGCAATTAAATATTCTAATTCTTGTTGATACTTTAAACCTTTAGATAATTTACACGTTTCCTCGGGATATTTTAGTACGATACATTTAATGCTTAGTTTCGTAACTTGTTTGTTATCCATTAATTGTTTGGTTGTAATAACTTTTCTAACTTGACCAAATAAACTTTCTAATTGCAATGAATGTATTTTTTGTCCATTTAGAGTTCCAGTAACCCCAACTCGATAATCGGCATTAATACATTTTTGTACAATACCAGTTAAACTATTTGCAGATGCTAAATGAGCTTCATCGCATAATACAAAATCAAATTGATCGAAATAAGTTCGACTTTTATGATTAAACAATGATTGCCACGTGCTAATGTATAGTTGTTTGTCGGCATTTTTATCTTGACCGGCAAATATCATATGAATATGTTTATTTACATCCCATCCATTATGGCTTGAATAATCAGCAAAATCTGATGTAAGCTGATGGCATAATGATGTGTTTGGAACCAACAGTAAACCTTTCTTTCTTTTATGTGCTAACAAATATCTAACAATAATATAAAGGATACAACTTTTACCTGAACTTGTCGGGGATAATAACATTAAACGTTTTTCATTAAGAAAATCGAGAACGCCTTTAAATTGATAATCTCTAACTTCAATTTTCTTTCCATTAGAATGAATATTTAATGTAGTAATAAATTTGTGCAGCTCAGTGTCCGTAACTGGGTCGTAGTTATCTTTATAATTGTGTTCTATAGTATAACCTCTATCTTTAGCGAATGCTTCTAATTGAGGGATTAAACCAATAAAAAACTCCATATCTCCATTTGGTAATATTTTTGCTAAACGAACTTTTCCATCCCAGAGTCTCGATTTAAAACTAGGCATAAATTTATATCCAGTAGCAAAGAAAGAAAAGTAATCGCTTAATTCTTGCGCAATCCCCTTATCGCATTTAAGGATAGCATAAGTTTCATTATGTTTTTCGATTTCAATTATCATTTTAATTTCCTGCTAGGAATCTTGTATATGTCATGTATTCTCTTAATTGCCAAGTTCTGTTACCGAGCTCTTTAATTATTGCCTCACAAACATATATACATTCCTCATAGTAGGCTTTCTTTTCAAGAATTTTTATTAAAAAATCGTCAGCTTCAAGATAAGTATCAATATTACCTTTGGTGCCGATCTTTAAGTCGAACTGATCCCATCCATACTCGTCCAAGGTTTCCTTTGCAAGATTTCCTAGGTAATACTCCCTACGAATTTTTTTCATCTTTGCATGGTCGAATTTTGCTTTCTGTGCAGCGAGTCTATGCTGAGAAAGAATCTCGACATATTTCGCATGCAAAAGAGGGGTATTTACTAATTCTTGGTGAGGTTTAGATTCGTCGATTTGACTATCTGATTTCCAATATTCTATAATTGTATCAAGTTTTATCATATTAAATTCTCAAATAAACACTATAAAAATATATATAGGGTCTAATTTTTTACCATATTCCATCAACTATTGTTGTTAAGTTATATCGTTTAAATCTAAATGTTGCTGTGGCTGTAATAATAGTAGATGAATTTAATCTAACATCTAATGGAATGCTTGAAAGATATACTGGAAACACATCAATAAATTGAACTCGCATCTTAGGTTTATCGTCTGCCGCTAGAGTTGTTAAAACTGCATCTGCATATTGTGGAGTATTAATAAACTCATATTGGCTATATTTAGAAAGTTTATCTAAATTTTCGTAATCCTGAAAAGATTCTGCCTGAGTATATCCTTTTATCCAATAATAAATATTAGCCCAAGATTTTAATTCTTCATCAACAAGAAATGTAACTTCTAGATCTTCATATTCCATTTTATCACCTGGAACACCCATATCCCTAAATGGAGATAATTGAACGGTACTTTGAGAGTTAACTCCTGGAATATTAACAGCTTGGCAAAAAAATTGCATTGCCGGTAATCTTGGTATAGAAAATAAAAATTTAGCAGACTGCAATAAATTGGTGTTACATATATTTGTATCGTTAAGTGCCATGTAAGTCCTTGTTTATATAGGTTTTACTATATTTATAAATTCTAAATACAAATAATGCTTTACTTTTTTTAATTAATGTAGTACAATATAAGTGTAATCTTTAAAATAGGGGGATAAATGGTAAAAATTGTAGTGTTGAAACCAGAAGAGGTAACGTCAAGACCTGATTTGGTTGGTAAATGGCTAGATGAAAGTCATTATAAAATATTAGTTGAAGAAGATTTGGATGTATATCTTCCTCCAGATTGCGCAGAGTTTGCTGCCGAAGAAAACTGCGATCATAATATGGAATGTAATTCTTGTACAAAAGGCTTGTCAGAAAAAAATATCGTATTTAAATTTCGTAAAAACTTTTTTACTAAAGAAGAAGCTGATGCTGCTTATGCAGGTTTACGAGATGCAGCTGTTGAAACTCAAAATAGAGGAATGGCTGGTGGTCCAAGAACTGCTACATGCGCAGGAAGAGAATGGGTTACTGATGAACAATTTGATTTATTAGAATTCTTTGCACATAAAAATTCGACTTCAGTATTTGGCGGATATACGCCAAAGGCAGATGTTGATTTAATACGAGCTAAGTATAAAAATCTTAAATCTGATGATAGTCGTGGTGTCGTCTGGTTGACTGAGCAAATCAGAGCCGAACAATTTGTATTTAATGATTTTATTGATAAATTATGCACCTTAACTATTGATGAAGCAAAAGCTGAAGCTCAACGAGTATTAGATAAATTGATTAGTAAAACGACTTATGCTAATGTCGTAAATTCTGGTATTGCTGGGTGGTATGATAGATATCCTAGGATCCCTTTTGGTAGACCAACTACATATACGAGAGATAACCTAGAAAAGTTTGCTAAATCATATCCATTCTTACAATCTTTAGCTAAAGGTTTTAAAGATATGCTGCCATGGCGTTATGGTAATCAAAAACGTGCTGCAGAATCGATCGATCAAAGATTTGTTGTACCGGATACTCCATTTACGACAATTACAGTAAATAAAAACTTTCGAACCGCTGGCCATTACGATCCAGCTAATATGGAAGATGGATTCGCTAATCTATGTGTAATGTCAAATAATGATCAATATGAGGGATGTTATTTGGTATTTCCTGAAATAGGTTATGCTGTTGATATTAGACCTACTGATTTATTGTTAGTAAATAATCAAGCTGGGTTACATGGTAATACTGAATTAAAACTAAAAGATCCAGATGCAGAAAGAATTAGTATGATTGCGTTTTTCCATGAAGGTATGTTAACGCTTGGTACTTATGATTACGAGAATACTCGCAGAGAATTTATTGATAGCCGTAGATTAAATCCAAATCATCCAGACCAAAGATATCGTTGGAATGGTATTACTCCTGGATTATGGGAATCAGATGAATGGATTGATTACTTGTTAGCTCAACCGCAAGGCAAAGGTTGGTTAGAATCCTATCACAAAGATTTGTATGACCGTAGATTCGGTAATAGTTTAGATAACTTTTTTTAAGGTAGATTATGAAATTGAATATTGCAATTCCTTCGTATAAACGATCTGATACGCTTAGAGATAAAACTTTAAGTGTATTGGAAAAATATAATGTAGATCCAAATACAGTAACAATCTTTGTTGCTAATGATGCCGAAAAGACTGCATACGAAACATCATTAAAAGATAACATTTATAACAAAAATATTGTTGTGGGTGTTGTTGGTATGGGACCAATTAGAAACTTTATTAGAAATTATTATGATGAGGGGGAATTTGTTGTAAATTTTGATGATGATTTATCGAGTATTATGCGCAAAGCTCCTGCTGATGAAAAGAAAATGGAGCCAATTGAAGATATCCATAAAGAAGTATTTGAGCCAATGTATAATATTATGCAGGAGAACGAAAATAAGCTCTGTGGTGTCTATGCAGCGTCGAATGCTTTTTTTATGAGTTATACCCCTAAGACTGGTTTATATTACTGCATTGGGTCGTTGTGGGGCTGCATTAACGATAAACATCAAGATCGTATGGTTCAATTATGCGATAAAGAAGATTTTGAGCGAACTCTTCAACATTATGTTCTTGATGGTTCAGTTTCGCGATTAGACAATATTACTGTTATATCCAAATATTATACTGAAGATGGAGGAATGCAAGTTGAACGAACTCTTGAACGTATTGATAAAAGTGCTGACGATTTAGTTCGTAGATTTCCAGATTTATGTACAAAATACGTCCGTGAAACTACAGGTCACGCTGAATTACGCTTACGGGATACTAGTGGAGGTAAATATCAAAAATCCACTTCTTTTGATTTAGATAGTTTTTTCTAAACTTCCAAATAGAAAAAGGGAGCCGAAGCTCCCTTTTTTGTTTCATCCATGAAACACAACTAAATTACATTAAGTTTTTCACAGCAAAGATTCTGTAATAGTTGTTGCTACGTGGAGTAATTGCACCCAAGCCTTGGTTTGTACCTTCAGCGAATGGATTTGCTACTAAACCGTAACGAGTTTTGAAGCCGATTTTTGGTTGGAAAGTACCTGGATCAACTGCACGAACCATTTGTAAAGGAACGTATGGGCAGTAGAATAAACCAGAGTCATAAGGGCTTGTGCCTTTATAACCAACTGTACATAATTCAACGTTTTGATATGAACCACCGAAGTAAGGATCGATATAAACTTTGATACGACCATGTAACAAACCAGCATATGTATTACCAGTATCATCAACTTGTAAATCAGCTGATAATGCAGGAGTATATTGTAATACACCAGCCATTGCTAGAGCAGAAGCAACGTCAGAAGAAACGATTAAGATGTTACCTTTTCCTCTACGAGTTGTTTTAGCGATTTGATTAGCTTCTCTTTCGATATGATAAATCAAACCTTTAAATCTTTCAACTGACCAACGACCATTTGAGTCTGTATCTAAGTCGAATACGCCTGGAGTAACTGTACCGAATTGAGCACCAGCTTTAGCTACTGTATAGATTGTACGAATTACTTCGCGGTTCATCTCAGCAAGAATTTCTGTAGATAAAACGTTTGATAATTCAGTTTCAGCATCTAAACCATGGATTGCTTTTAAATCTTGAGCCATTTCTAAGCTGTATTCAGCTTTTAATGCACGAGTTTTAGCAGAAACAGTAACTTTTTCAATTGAAATTGACATTTCACCGAATACAGTACCATTACCATCGCCTAATACTTCGCCAGCAGCAGTTGACATGCCAGTACCAGTATCAAATACTGAACTGCCATTTGGACCAGAAGTACCAACTGCTGAATTAGATGTACCTGAAGCTCCAGAAGTACCAATAATACCTGAGAAGATAGTATTAGCTTCATTGTAGAATGCTTCAGTTCCGCCACCAGAAGTGCTACCATTTGATTGAGCTGCGCCTTGAGCGCCATAACGTGAACGTAAAGCAAAGATTAATCCAGTAGGACCAGTCATTGGTTGAACGCCAGCTACGTCATAAGCAATCAAATTAGGTAAAGCACGACGTACTAAACTGATTAAGATTGGATCGAAGTTAGAAATACCGCCAGTTGTATTAGTTGGTGTTCCTTCCATCAATGTTTCGCGATCTGAATCCATCGCTGCTTGTTGATTTTCCAATACAATTGCAGTAACTGCTTTTTTGTATGGATCAGTAATTTTTGCTAATTCTGGATGATCCAGAACTGGACTCCATTTATTTTGCAATTCTTCGTTTAATAAAGCCATTTAGATAAACTCCTTAAATTTTTATTTTTATTTTAAAATTGTTTGTGAAATACGTGAAGCATAAGCAGCGATTGTTGGATCAACTCTTTTTGCTGGTTTTACTTCTTCATTTAAGTCAATAACGTCATTTAAAGATTCGATAGAAGCTGGTTTAACGGTAGATGCTGAGAAATAAGATTCTTTAATATCTTCCATTTGTGTAACAAAATCATTTTCGCTTACAAATTCTACGCTCTCTGCGATAGTTTTAATTTTTTCAGCTTGAGATAATGTTAATCCTTCACATACTGCGTGAAGAGCTTCAACTTTCTTTTGTTCTGACAATTTTTGTTTCAAGTTAATGTTTTTATTCATTTCTTCATTAACTTGTTTTTCTAATGCCTCTACTTTAGAAGCTAATTCTTCTACTACATCGAATTTTTCTTCAGGAATATCGATATAGTGTTCTTCGAATACGGTTTTTAAAGACTCAATAAAGCCTTCTGCAATTTCAGTTCTTAAACCTGATTCAACTGCTAATTTATTTTCTTCCATCCACGATTCAGTAACGTAATCTAAATATTCGTCAACTTTATCAGTGAAATCTTCTTTCATATCTTCATAAGCTTCTTCGAATTGCGCAACATAATGCGCTTCTAATTCTTCAGCTAATTCACCAACTTTAGATTTAACAGCAGCTTCAAAAATAGCAGATGCTTTACGTTTAAAACTTTCTGATAAGTTTTCGCCAGCCATTAATGCTGCGATATCTTCGTTTACTTCTTCTTCATCTTCGTCTGGTTCGCCTTCTTCATTAACACCTTTTTTAGGATGAAGATTTACTTTTGTATCAACTTTAGAAGCAGCTTCAGCTGGTTGTGGAGCTAATTTTTTCATTGGTTCAGCGCCAACAGGTGGTGTTTGTCCTGGAGGAGTTGCTGTTGGAGCTTCTACATCTACTTTTTCCCACTCAGCATTTCCAGTATCATTAGCTGTAGTTTTATTAGCTGTGTCATGCAATTTTTGACCTTGACCAAATGAATCTTGTTTTGCATCTTTGTCTTTTCTGTTGCCGTTTAGGATATCCATTGCAGCTTCAGAAAGATTTAAATTTTTTTGTGACATCAAATATCTCCTATTAGATTTTTATAATAATTATTTATATAAATTAAATTTTGTATTAAAGTTTTCTTAAAAAGTTTTCGAAGATTTTAAGAGCCATCGGTTCAACTTCTTTAGCTGTAAGTTTTCTTAAAGTATCTCTTGATTCTTCAAGATATTGTTCAACCCAACCTTTACCTTCAATAAACATCCATTCTTTTCCTTCCATTAAACCTTCAACATAGCAATCTTTACCTGATGGATCCAATACAATATCAACTGTTACTAAGCGAAAATCTGGTTGGACGTATTTAATTCCATTAGATTCTTTGATTGAGCCTAATCCTCTTGTTGATACTCCAAAATTTACGCCAGCATCAATAAATGATTTTACGATATTTCCATTAGGAGTATCTAAAACTTTAGCTTCACCATAGCAACGATGATCATCAAAATCCAATTTAGTAATAAGGTGAGATACTTTATCTGGGTTAATTTGCGGTCCTTCTGGGTGAGACAATTCACCTAAAGATCTACGAGTATCAATATAATCTCTTTTATATCTTGTTACTTCAGGTAGCATATGCTCTTTTACATAAACTCTACCATTTCTGTTTTGTTCATTACAATGAATGAAATAACCTTTAATAGTATGATTCTTTTTACCGTTAGCTTCTTCTACAAGAACTTCTGTTTCGGTAAACTCATTTAACAATTTCATCGTTTGTTAACTCCTGTTATTGACCAGATTCTTCCGATAAATCTGTTGATTGTAATTGAGCAGCCTGTTCCAAAATTTCCAAGAAACTTTTATCTGAAACGTGTAATTGTTCTGCTAATTCTTCATTATTGTTGATGAAATTTAAAATTACATCAGCGCATTCTTTATTTATATTTAACTCCGACTGGTCGTCAAATATAATAACTCCTATATCATCATTCTCTGATATTTGTGTTAACTTTTCTAAAACTGATTCTGTTGTATTAGAAAAGCTAGAACCGTCCAAAGGAACAGTGATAAATTGATCTAGATGTTCAGAATGATATAATGCAACTTGTTGCCCATTAGGGAATCTCTGAATATACGTTCTTTTTAGAATTAATACTTGAGGTAAATCTTTATGTACTTTTTTAGTCATAGTATGGATTCTTTGCTGATTTATCTAAAGGTTGTTTATTTGATTTTTTATTTCCTGTAGCAGGTTTACCTACAGACGGATCTTGATCATTTGCATCTTGATCATTAGGCACCCCATCTCCATCTGGATCAGCATTAGGATCTTCTCCAGGTGCTCCAGGAGCTTGACCAGAATCTCCGCCTAATCCAGCCATTGGGTCGTTCATTAACTTTGGATCCGGATATACTTCATCTTTAATTTCTTGTGCAATTTGTTTTTGCATTTCTTCAATTTCATCGTCATCCATTTTAAGGATATTTTTCTGAATCCATTCTTGCGAATAATAAACACCTTTATATGGATCAACAACTGCTAATAAATTTAATCTATTTTGTAATAACTCTGCGTCTTTCATTTCAGCATAATTATTATCTCTAATAAATTCATAATCAAAATCTTGTTTATATACATCAAATTCATCATCAGTGCAAATACCTTTTAATTGGCATTGAACTTTTAATGCTTGATCAAATAAATCTGAAAATTTATTTCTTAATCTTTGTATAAATTTATCAAACTTGATTTCATCACGAGAAATTACTTGATTGGTACCAACGTCAAATGCGCTATCTGGTTGAACTAACCTAGAGAAAGGAACATTAAGTGCTTTATATAATTTTTTCTCGAAATATTCTACCATTGACATATCATCAAATGCAGCAGATGATGGTAATGTAGTAATTTCTGTTGATTTATTGTCAGAGCGTCTAGGCAACCAGAAATCATCCATCATAGAAAGGAATCTTCTATCATCTCTAATTTCGCCTGTTGTAGCGTCATAAACAACTTTATTTTTATATTTGGTCATAATATCTTTAAGATATTGTTCTGCCTTCATTTTAGGTAGATTACCAACATCAATATAAAAAATACGTCTTTCTGGAGCTCTTGATACTTTGTAAATTATGCTAGCATCCTCGATCATTCTTAATTGATTTAGAGGTTTAATGCATTTATGTAAGTTACTTAATATAATTGATCGTTTTGCGTCTAACAAACCTGATGTGACGCAAATCATAGCGTCTGGGGCAATTCTTAATCCGGAATTTGTTAAATTAGATTTTGTTGATATAGTGTCAGAATAGATATAATATTCAACATAACCAGCAACAATATCATAACCAGTAGCCTGATCTTTTACTTTTCTAATTTCGCGAATTTTTGTAATTTTTCTTGGATCTGTGTATCTTAATTCTTGAATACCTGCATTTGGATTTGCTTTATCAAGAATAATATTATAATACATTCTTCCGTCAACATAATATCTTCTAAAGATATCTTGACCCAATTGTTTAAAATTCAAAAGAGTCAAGATATTATCAAATTCGTCTTCAATAGCTTTTTTTATTTTGGGTGCAACTTTTAGATTATCTAATTTTAATTTTACAATAACTCCATCTTCATTGATAATTGCTTCATTGATTATATCATCAACAGCGCTTTCAATTTCTGGCTGCATAGCCATTTCGCGATATCGAGTAATTAACTCAACATCATTTTTATAATTTGAATCTAAATCAATAGTAGTACCATAATGAGCTGCTGCAGTTATGGTAACTGCACCATCATCTAGTACTGGAGCTGAAAAAGAAGGTAGCACTTCCTGTGCTGGTGTATCTTTCCCTATTTTAAAACCGAATAATGAAAATTTAGCCAAAATAAATTACCTTTTTTAAATATTAATAGTATATTCTTATATATTAGGTTACTGATTTAGCTGACCAATATTGATAAGAGAATGTTACTCCAAATTCTTCTATTCTGTCATTTGAACCCCAGTCAAGAGAAATTGGGTCAACTGTGTTAGGGAACATACCAACAAATTTATATTCTTTGATTGGTGCGCCAGTTTTACTATATTGTGTTACTGTAGCATCGCAGCAATATAGTAATGAATTAATTGCTCCAGCAGCACGAATGTTTTGCGAATGACTGTTTAATTTATCTGACCAAGTTTCGAATGCATTTCTGATCGTAAAATCTTCGTCATTAATAATTGTAATACTCCAATCCGGAAATTGTCTATCACCAGCAAATTTTACTTGACGACCGAAATAAAATTGTGAAGCAACACCAACTATAGATGGTGGTAACGTAGTTGCATGAGCCATAAATGTTAATTTTTGAGATGCAACAGGTGAACTCGCAATAGTTGGAAATGTTAATGCAACTGAAAATAAATTCGGTCTAGCACCATCACCAATCATTGCTGATCTAAATTCTGCAATATTGAACGCCATGTTCGGATACTCCTTGATAAAAAATCGTAAATATTCTTTTAATTATTTATAATGGTGGGTGACGAAGAAATTAACGTCACCCACTATCTTGTTATTTAAAATTTACCAGCAATCTCAGTAAAGTCAACGCCAGTACGAACTGCTACGAAATTTAATTGTATAAAGTTAATTGATCTGGATGGTTTGATATAGATATCACCAATAAATCTATTTGTATCAATAACTTCTGCAGTATTATTTGTTTCATCGCATATTACTTTAAAGTCATAAATACCTCTACGACCTTTTACATCTCTTAAGAATGGTTCAACCATAGATATAAATTGAGCTCTTGTAAACGCGTCATTGAATTCAAATAAAGAGTATTTTGCAGCAATTGCAATAGATTTTTCAAGAACAATAAACAATCTACGAACATTAATACGATCGAATGCAGATGGTTTCATTTGCATTGTTTTATCGCCATAAAGAACAATACCTTCTCCTGGGAATGAAACAACTGGATTAATACCATTTTTATATAACTCATCTCTTTGAGCTTTTGTTGGGTTAAATGATAATTTAATAGCATTTAAAATTTGCCCGCGATTAAAGCCTGCAGGAGAGAACCATGGATCTCTAATACTATCAGTTCTAGCGCATAAACCAGCAATATCACCATTTAATGGGACATAACGATATTTGTTGTTATATTTATCGAATTGATATTTCCATCCAGAATCAAATACTGAATATGAAGTTGATGGAGTTAAACTTTGTCTATAGTCAATAATCTTATCAACATTAATTGCATCAACAGCATCAGTTCTTGTCGGAGAAATGAAAGCTACGCAATCTTTTCTTGCATTTACAATATCTAAACAATGATTAGCAATAGTTGCATTTGCCTCTCCAGTAAACAATAAAGAAATATCAACTTCATCTGGATCAGAAAATAAATCATATGATGTTTGAATATCTGCAAGTGATGGAGCGTTATCTGTTCCACCTTTTAATCTTACTGAATAATTATTTACTGAATCATATTCTAATCCAGAAGAAGTAGGTGTTCCCCAATTTGATGTTCCAGTTAAATGATCAGCAACATAAATGTATTTAGAACCGTTAAATACTTTAGTTACATAATAATTTGGAGCTCCATCATCTGTTACTGCATCTTCAGCTGTAGATACATGAGCAAATTTTTCTATTGGAGTATTTCTTTCTCCTGAAAACTTACCATCAGAATCGACAACAATTATATGGATTTCATCATTAGCAACATTTTTTCTTTCTCCATAGATAGAAGTTCCTGGAGCAGAATCAAAATCAGCCGCATATGCCCAACTTGTTGTTGTGGTTGCATTATATTTTGTGTTAACTGCGGTATTTGTTAATGTTAACTGTGAAGTTGTTGAAGTTACTGCACCAATACTTGCAACTGTATATGTAGTTCCGCTTATTGTTATTAAATCGCCAGATGACAAAAATGTATTTGCATAACCTGTATTTAAAGTTACTGCTGCATTACCTAATACAGTATTCGCAGTTAAACCCATTTTTTTAAATGAGTGTGCAGAAGAACAAACAGAAACAGTTAATGAATTACCAAATGCTCCAGGATAACGACCATAAAACGCGCCAAATTGATGTTTAGATCCTGCTGCAAAATGAACTTCGTAATCTTCTTCGTTTGCAATACTTACATTAGTGTTATATGTAGGTAATACAACTGGTCTGTTGGTTGAATCACCAACTAAATTCGCGACAACATGTACAGTATTCCCGCTAACTGTATTTGCTGTCAAAGAAAAAATATTTCCAGCGGAATTAGTTATTTTAAAAACGTCTCCGCTATGTAAATAGTCAGCAACATCATCATTAAATACAACTGTTGTACTATTATTTGTAGTAGAAGCAGTTAAATTACTTAAATCGATAAAATCCGAAATTGCTGTAGCATTAAACGTATTTGCATTATCAATAGCTCTAACTAATCTAAGATTATTTGTATACGCTAAAAAGTTAGCAGCAGAAAAGAATGACGTATAGTTTGTATTGTTTGGTTTACCAAAATTTGCAGCTAATCTGTTTTCAGAATCAACTAATGTTCTGATACCTGCTGGTCCCCAGCTAAATTGTCCGGCAAATGCTCCAACTGAAGAACCGACGCCTGGAACGACATTGGTTAAATCAATTTCTGATACATTTACTCCAGGTGATAATTGAAACCCCATAAATTGTACTCCTTGTTATAAAAATAGAAAATCAGTTTTCATAGAGTTATTTATAATATTTTGCGTTTATGTTTACCAATAACTTTCAACTGGTTGTACAACTTCCCATAAATCTCCATCTTCTAACGTAAATCTATCCATTAATGGATTACTAAATTGCGGCATAGGTGGAACATCAATATCATCTTCTTTAATATAATTATTTTCTATTTGTAATCTTTTGCGAATATCAGTAGATGATAATTCTATAAATAATTTTTGAGTTGATAACCAAGCAAAAATAACTAAAGTCATCGCTAAATCATCATTTGCTCCTTCTTCAGCTGCAAATGAATTATTTGTTGCAATAAATCTAGTTAATTCGTATATTGTTTCGCTGGAATTAATTCGTAATTTATCAGTTTCAATTAAAGTCTTTAAAGTAGTACAACCAACACGTTTTACTAATGGACTCATATTAACGCCATTTTGTGTGGCTTTACCGTTCTCGCTTATTTGTTGAGCTTTTTTGTTTCCTGCATAAACTTTTAATACATTTTCATATTCTAAATCTTGAAATAAAGTATCAGCTACTGTTGGATTATTGTTTACTTCAATTAATACATATGCATTGTTATAATATTCTCCAGCCATTTTAATAATATCTGGAAATAACATTGGATGTAATTGATTATTTCTATATGTAGCTACTTGTGTGTATGGAATTGTTGATACATCAAAAATAGAAAATGCAGCAAAATCCAAGTTTTTCCCTTCTGAGACGTCAACAGTCATTGCATAGATATGATCTTTATCTATTTGTTTTTTAGTTTCATCATCAAATGATTCTTTAACCGGAGGGATAAATACATCCATTTCATTTGGAATTGTTATTCCAGCAAATATTTCATCATCTGTATCTAATGGATCTACTGCAACAAGAGTTTGTAATTTTGAACCATCGATTAATGTATTTGTAGATCCTAAAAATTCGCAATTATGCGATAAAATTCCATTAGTATAATAACATTTATCGTTTCCCGCATCTATGACATCAAAAACTTCTTCTAATTCAAAATTTTCAGAAATAAAATCAATTTTAGAAAATCCATGAATAGTCTCTATAAAATCTAAATCAGATAATTCGCTAATTTCTTTATAACCATCAAGAGTTTTTATTTTATGATCTATAGTACAATCAAGAAAACAGTTATTTTGTGTTATAATCTGAACGGTTCGTTTTTTATGTAATTTATTTACACCTCTAAACTTTTCCCATCCATTTATAGTTTTTATTTTATATTTTGTATTTTTCCCAAACATGTTTCCAACTTTTTTTGGTTAATAATCGCATTAAAGCTGCTGGAGTTAATTCATAAGTATTTGCATAAAACTTAGAAAAACTCCATTCATATGAATCAACTCTACCGTTTCTTTGTGTTATTCCTTCTGACTCTAATTTTGGTCTACTAAAATATAATTCTAATATTTCTATAACTTGGTTTTCTTTTAATTTTGCTTTAGAATTTAATTCCCCAGTGCTATTTTTAGAACGTTTTATTTTTAAATCTTCGGAAACAAATATTTTTTTACCTTTATTCCATGGAATAGTTCCTTTTTTTACTCCTCCAATTCCAGGTCTTTTAATTCCTTTTTGTATATTAGAAATTTGTTCTGTTGACATATCCATACGTTTCATTATCATGGCGCAAGCTCCGAATTCCTCTTGCGCTTGATGAATATTAAAATGCTCGCATATTGATACGCATTTCAAATTGGTAATATCATTATTATTCCTATTACCGTCTATATGGTGTATTTCATATGTTCTTCCTTCATAATCTTTTGGAATACTACCATAATGCTCTTCCCATATTTTTCTATGTTTTGACATAAATATGCTCCTATTATAAATATAATTATTTATAATATTATGAATTCTTAGGAATTCATAAGCGAATGTAATTTACGCATTGTAATTTTTTGTTCATTACCAAATTCATCCTGTATTTCAACTATTGTATCCCCAGTAACGCATGCAAATTCTTGGTTAAACTGACGAGCAGAGGTATTTCTAATCGTAGTTTCTTTCCATAATTCGTCGCGTCCTGGAACTCTAGACCAATGAATATCAACAGCTTTATAATCGCTCTTTTTACTTACCGCATCCATCCACATTTTATAGTATAAATTCATACCACGAGGAGTAGATACAATAATAATTTTTGTTGTTTTACCTGATGAAATTACAGGATATGTTGAAGTAAAGAATTCTTCGGCTAAGTTATTATGAACGTGAGCAAATTCGTCCATAAATACAAGGTTAAACGATCCACCACGAACAGAACTAGCAGCAGTAGAAGCCGCTAACATTTTTGATCCATTTTCTAGTTCAATACTGCCTTTGTTCCATATAACAATACCTTGTTGTAACCACATAGGTAAATTTTCATAGGCTAATTGATATCGAGATAGAATCTCAACAGCTAACGATTTTTTATTAGCTGTTATAGCAATATTATAATTTTCAGTAAATAATGATAACCACAAAAGATAACCAACAGATGTTGTGGTTTTACCTGATTGTCGACCAATCCTTACAATAGAAAATCTATTTTCGTGAAATGCTTGAACCATTTCTTCTTGATAATCATGCATATCAAAATAGACAAGACCTTCATCAAGATTAATAATTTTTACATAATTACGAATAAAATATATTGGATCGTTAACGCACTTTCTAAGTTCATCTGCTTGGTGTTGATCATATTCCCAATTTTCAATACCAGCTCTTCTTAGATTAGGGTTATCTCTATAATATAATTTATTGCTACCCTCAAAATCAATCATATATTATTCTTCTTTTGGTTCATTTTTAATAGATCTTATTAAATCTTTAGTTGACCCAACAAAAACTGCATTTTTAATATTTTGCGTAACAGTTTCTTTTTTCCCTGTAATATCGCGCATTTTCTTTTGAACTTCAAGTAATTCTTTTGATGCATCAACAACCGTTTTTATCATATTACCAGCAACTTCAAAATCTCTAGCTTTTTCTGATTGCCTAGCAATAGCCAACATATCATCAATAGCTTCAGTTCCTTTTGAAATTAAAATATCAATACTTTCTCTAGTTCTTTCATAATCAGTTTTTAGGTCATGATCTAATAAAGTAGATAAATCATGAGTTGATTGTTCTGCAGGTAAAAATTCTGCAAATTCAGTTTCTTCTTCAATCACCAATGGAGGAACATTAAATAATTCCTCCATTGTTTTATTAAATTTTGTCATAATTTATAGTGTATTATCTATGTAAGTTGTATTCGAAGTCCATGGACCGACAGGTGGATATACATTTGGAACAGGAACAACAGATGCTACATATGCTAATCCATTATCAGGTAATTGTCCTATAGTATATTGGGCTGTATTGAATGTAGTTGTAATTAATGAATTGTTTGCAAATGTACCAATAATATTTGTTAAAGTTAATATCTTTGTTCTTTCGTTCCAATCATAAACAGTGCCTCTTGCAGATGCAGTATCATATGAATACCCTTGATAAACTGGTTCTCCGTGTTTGAATGTTCCAGTTCCAGAAGTTAATACAAATGCAAATATTGAACTTGGGATGTATACATTTGTGTTTGCCATCAAAATTGGTACGCGAGCAATTGGAGGTTGATAGATAAAACTTCTTGCTGTAAAAGTTAAAGTCCTAAACACAGATCGAACTGGGGAATCAAATGATCCAGTTGCGTCTTGTTCTTCTGATTCTCCATTAAATGTTACTGGTATATTTTTTATTATTCCTGCTTCCGGAACCATTGCGATTCTCATATTATAATCCGGATTAAAGTGCGTTAAAATATATTCCATTATTTGATTTGCATCTTCAACATTTCTGGTATATAAAATTAATTCAAAATTAAAGTTATATGGGATTGGCGATTTTACGAACATATCGCCGGAAGAACTACATCCAGTTAACATAACTGCAGAATTTAATTTACGATTAACATCTATTTCCATTGATGTCAATCCATATTCAATACGGGGTAACGTTATTTGAACTTTTTCGTGTGGAATATCTAGTCTTTTTACATATTTTTCTTTGTCACCATAAATTATTGGGACAATAATACGCTCTACTTCAATTCCATTTTCATCAAATTTAACGAATGGAATATCTTTAAATAAACTAGCAAAAGATACTGTTGTTTTTCTTATTGCTTGAAATCTATATGCTGCACTCATATTTGTTATGCCTTAATATTTTAAACTGCCGTAATTATCAGATACATCAACAAAACTTGATACTTCAGCTAAAAGCGGTAAATTATCAAATTGAGTTTGGTGTATTTTATCATCAACCGAAGTTAATAAATATACTGAATTACTTGTTGCGCCGACAATATTAACAGGAGAAGTATTTGAAAATTCTCCATTAATATTCATTATAGTTAATATTGTATTTGCAGCATCCCATTCTGCAACTTCAGCGTATGCAGTATGATTATTTGCACTGCCTTGGTAAATAGTTTCCCCAACAACAAAATCTCCAGTTCCATCTTGAACATCAAGAATTGTTTTATATGATTCAAGCAATTCAATAGAGTCAATAGATTCGATGCCAGTATCCAAACTTTCATCATTATATTTGAACGGTTCAAGAGATAACTCATAGTAAAACGGTCTTATTCTTCCTAAAGTATATAAATCTTTAGAAGTATTAACAAATTTAATTTCAAATAATTCGCCAGAATCTTTAAAAAATGGAATAAAAATTAAATTACCTTCTTTTGGAACCGCAAACTGATTTCCAGTTCTTTTCATAAATTCTTTAAATGAAAACTGAATTTTTGTTTGATTTCTAACTTCTAATCCAAATTTTGAAAAAAAGTCTTGTTCATCTCCATAATCCATTGTATTGACTAGATACATATCCATTTTAAATGCTTCATTAAAATGCTTTAAAGGATCGTCTCCATAGACTAGATCTCGTCCTTCAACGTTTGAATTTGGAATATAGTAACCACTGAAGCCTTGAATGTTTATCGCCTCGTTGTAGAGATCCTCGATTAAATTTATCTCGACAGCAGGTTTACCGTAATTCTGGAAATATTTACTTGGCATAATAATTATCCAACTAAAAATTGAACTGGTAATTCGTATCTATCTTGCATTTCAGTTTCTAGTCTTTGTATATCTGCAAATGCTTCATCATATGTTTCTTTACCATTTAATGTCAATCCACCTGGAAGTTGTATTCCTCCAAATTTTTTCATATTATCTCCCCATTGACGTTTAAACAGCGCAGTAACATATTCCTTCAACCAGCGGTCATTATATACACTTTCAAAAGTTTCTGGATCGATTGCTTTATAACCTTCGGCAACTACCATAGAACCAACTGGTATCTGTGATGAACCCCATCCCCAATCTACATATAATCTACCAGTATGACGTTGAAATCTAATTGGAACTTCTCCAGTAAACATTTCGCTTAAATTTTGAAGATGTTGCATTGTAATAGAGAAATTGGTATAAGATGTTGATGTAAAATCATACAATTCATGTAAACGCAATTGATATCTTAAATCAAACATATTATTTTTAGTAATAGTTTCATTTAAAGCAAAGATTTTAGTAATACCTAAAATTCCTGGATCGATATTAAAATATTTTTGATCTACATCTTCTTGCGTTATAACATGTTTCCAATAGAAAGATTCAGTTGCATCAAAATGATAATCTTGATAGAATTGAATTGCATCATCAATTCTATCTTCTAATTGGTCGTCATCAACATTGATTGTAATGACTGGAGCGCCTAATCTTCTTAATGCATAATCTTTTAATTCGTCTCTTGATGTAACTTGAGCCATGTTGAAATCCCTTTAATATAAACTTTATTATCTATTTATAAGAAAGGGATTAGAATTATTTATTGGTGCGTTGAAAAAATATTATTTATTAATAATATATACAAGTAAAAGCAGTTTTTAAAATAAAACTGCCTAAATATTGTTCACTCATTATTAAATCGTTAACGCAAATGTAAATGAATGAGAAGTTCCATTTACAACAAAATTTAAACTCCACGTATATGTTCCAGGGTCATTAATTGTTACGTATGTTGATGGAGTTTGTATTATCGGTAAGAAAGCGAGATAAAACAGTAATTGCCCTGACGCATTCGCATACATATATGTTCCATCTGCAGAACCGTTATATGTCGCGCTACTCACACCTGAAAGTATAACACTTGGCGCATTAGATACGGTACTATAGTCGTCGGCAAACATTCTAAAAGTATGTGTATGAGAAGGAGAAGATGTTACATTTATATATGCTGGAACTTTAGCAAAAGGAGATACTCCGCCGACAACAATATCTACGCTATTATACCAGTTTCCATTTGTAGCCGCTGTACTACTTACACTATAAGTTGCTGATCCATAATTTACAATAGAGAAGCTATTCGGAGTTGTGTCTGCAGTTGTTGTAGATACAGAATTTGATGTGCTTGATGCTGTACTACTTCCTACACTGTTTGTTGCTTTTACTGTAAATGTATATGCAGTTGAATATAATAACCCAGAAACAGTAATAGAACCAGAATCAGCTTGATTTATTGTTCCAGTTAAATTTCCAGGAGAACTAGTTGCGGTATAACTTGTAATTGCAGCACCTCCATTATTTGCTGGAGCAGTAAATGGCACTGTTGCTGTAAACCCTCCACCATACGCAGTTGCTGTTGAACTAACTGTTACTGTACCGATAGTTGGTGCGCCTGGAACGGTAATAGCAGTTGCTGTTACAGAATTTGATGCGCTCGATGCTGTACTAGATCCGGCGCTGTTTGTTGCTTTTACTGTAAATGTATATGCCTGCGATGCAGTTAATCCAGAAACAGTAATAGAACCAGAATCAGCTTGATTTATTGTTCCAGTTAAATTTCCAGGAGAACTAGTTGCGGTATAACTTGTAATTGCAGCACCTCCATTTACTGCTGGAGCAGTAAATGGAACTGTTGCTGTAGTATATGATATTGTAGCTGTTCCAATAGTTGGGGCATTGGGTACAGTATATGCTGTTACAGAATTTGATGCGCTCGATGCTGCACTACTTCCTACACTATTTGTTGCTTTTACTGTAAATGTATATGCTTGCGATGCAGTTAATCCAGAAACAGTAATAGAACCAGAAGAAGCTTGATTTATTGTTCCAGTTAAATTTCCAGGAGAACTAGTTGCGGTATAACTTGTAATTGCAGCACCTCCATTTACTGCTGGAGCAGTAAATGGAACTGTTGCTGTAGTTCCATTAGAATTTAATGAAACAGTTCCTATAATCGGAGCATTTGGTGCATTTATTGCTACTGGCCAACTCCCTGCTGTTTTATATTGCGACATTTGCGTCATCGTCCAAATACCCTGTGCCGAATTCGCTTGTACAGTAGGAGCAGTTTTTGAAATAAACCCGCCTAAATATTGTTCACTCATTATAAAATCTCCTGCAATACTGTAATCATTTGTAACCTCTTTAATATAAATTTATTATCTATTTATAAGAAAGGGATTAGAATTATTTATTGATGCGTTGAAAAAATATTATTTATTAATTGGGTTAATTTTATCCCAATAGCCTAGCTCAAAGATTTTTATAGTAATTAGACCAATTATGTTTGTTTAATCCAAGATACAGAAGGTTCGTCCCAATAATACAGCCCATCTTGTGGATAAGGTATAGGCGGTTGCCATGACATTGTGTTAATATCACCTATCCATGATGGATAAGGTTTTCTAGCCTGATGCTCTGCTTGTTTATCTGCGTTAAATTCAATCTCTGATAATATAGCAACTACTCCTGTTAAACTAGTATCTGCATCATCGTTGCATATTCCATAATACAGTGGCATTTCAGCATAAGATCCGTCGGTATTTGTATCTATTGGGTAAATTGATTCATTTGCAAAGACAAATTGAAATCCCGTTACATCTGGAAGGGTAGGTCCGGTACGCATTGGTGCTTCTGTGCAAAGTATTTTTGTACCTGCGTCAATATTTGTTAATTGTATGTACATAATTTTTTCCTGTTTTAAACTGGTATCCTGCGGACGGCTCTGACATATAGGTTGCTGGACTTAGAGAAACCGCCTTGCCCGCCATCGACGAAACCACTTCCCAACGCGTAACCGCCACTAAATCCATCAAGTTCATTAGACATCCAATAGTATGTGTATGTGTATGTTGCAAATGCTTCCGTTCCACCAGTTTTAAACGCAACAACACTCGTTTGAGCGGGTGCGTTACTGGTATAATTAGTGCTAACAGGCTCTGGAGATACTGCGTTAGGATTTGACCCTGTGGTAGTTATATTTGTATCCGTACTCGGTTTTAAGAAATAATACAGCACTTCTAATTCATTTTGAGCTGGTAAATACCAATCTGTGTAGCCGTTTAACCCCCCCCCGCTATTTAAATTATTACAAAACGCAGCCGCTTGGTATGACGCGCCTAACGCAGCCAATGTCGCAGTGTTTGTCGGTCCATTAATAGTAGAAAATACTCCAGTTACTGTTGAAGGTCCCCATGTTCTACTTGAGTTTTCGCCCGATGCTTTAGGAGCAACAATCAAATAATACTGTGTCCCAGATACATTAATTTTACCCCCAATAAAACCACCGCCATAGGGTGCGCCAATATTAGGGAAAACAGGACCTATGCTGGGCCACAGCGTTTGACCAACTGCTTGGAGTTGTTGACGCATAGTCCACATGCCCGTTGCGCTAGAGCCTGACGTTACTAGTGCTGTCGCTGACAGCACGCCGCCTTTATATCGCATTGACATAGAAAATTCCTATTAAGAAATTGCTTCGTAGCTTGCAACAAGTTCAATTGCATTACTTGTTCCTGATGTTGCAACGACTGATTGCGTTTCAGTAACATAAAAAGCAGTAGTTTTATCAGTAATAATTAATGACGCATTAGCAGGAACTGAAATTTGATATGCTAATCTATAATTAGTTCCTGTTCCGCCTGTTGCGCTATTAACAGCAAGAGTAATTGAAGTTGGATTTGCTGATACATTACAAGCAGTAATATTTCCAACTTTATATACCGTTCCAGAAGCTGGAGTTAATGATGTCCAAGTAGTTGCAGTATTGGCGCTACTACATATTAAATATGTTGTATTGCCGTATATACTCTGAACAGCTGTTATATTTGGGTTTGCCATAATTGTCCTTTAATTTATATAATATACGATATTTATTAGAATCCCATAACCATAGCAAGAGCTATAGCTTTACCACCCGTAAAAGTTGGAGCTGGGGCAGCTGATACCCATGTACCATTATTACTTGTTAAAATATTACCAGTGGTTCCAGGAGCAACTGTCTGAAGCGTAGAAGTTCCATTTCCTAATATAACATTATTTGCAGTTAATGTTGTAGCTCCAGTTCCGCCGTTGCCTACAGGTAAAGTTCCAGTAACATTTGTTGTTAGCGAACAATATGTAGTTGAGGTTGACCCAGTTCCGCCGTTGCCTACAGGTAAAGTTCCAGTAACATTTGTTGTTAGCGAACAATATGTGGTTGAGGTTGATCCAGTTCCGCCATTGCCTACAGGTAAAGTTCCAGTAACATTTGTTGTTAGCGAACAATATGTGGTTGAGGTTGATCCAGTTCCGCCATTGCCTACAGGTAAAGTTCCAGTAACGCCAGTGCTTAATGGTAAATTTGTACAATTAGCAAGATGCCCTTGATATGGACTTCCTATATATGCTCCAACAAGAGTAGGATTAGTTGCAAATACTAATTTTCCTGTTCCGGTTTCGTCTGAAATTATACCAGCTAAATCGGAACTCGTTGATTGATTAAATTGCGCTAAAGTTCCAGTTGTTCTTGCAACAGTAGAATCTACAGCTATAGTTGCTGCAGAACCGCCAATATAATTAGTTCCAGTAGACCATAATAATCCAGTTCCATTTGATAGCGCATTTAAATTATTACCCAATGTAATACCGGAAATGGTATTTGCAGCTAATTTTGTAACTGTAATAGATCCATTTGCTATTGCTTGAGTAGTAATAGCGTTGTTTGCTATTGCTTGAGTAGTAATAGCGTTGTTTGCTATTGCTTGAGTAGTAATAGCGTTGTTTGCTATCGTTTGTGCAGTAATAGCATTATTTGCAATTAATTGTGTAGTAATAGAATTATTTGCTATTGATGCTGCCCCTATTGCTCCCGCAGACATCATAGAAGAAGTTATAACGCCAGTATCGCCAGTAGAAATTAATGCTCCAGTATTAGCAGAAAAAGTTAGCGTTCCCCCAGCAATTGCGCTTGGTTTAATAGTAGTTGTTCCGCTAGTTGAACCATTTAATAAAATGGTTTTTCCAGTTGCTAACGCAAGGTTTTCTGAACTAGTCCACGCACCAGTAATATTATACCAAGTAAAAGTTTTATCTGTAGAGCCTTTTATGGTAATACCACCACCTGAGGCTGTGTTATCAGTTGCACCACCTACAGAGCCGAAAAACGCTCCAACTAATGCATTATTAATATCAGCTGTAATTTGCGTTGGAGAATCAACAGATAAAATAACTGCACTAGGTCCTGGAGATCCAGTTCCGCTAAGTTTACTGATAAGCATTCCAGGAATCATGCCGCTGCTAGATGAAACGGTTAAGACTCCACTCGAAGTAGAAATTGCTGTCATTTGCGTATTTGCAATTGCTACAACACTACCAAGAGTAAAATTTTTGTCATCAACATTTACTTCATTAGAATTAATAGTTGTCGTTGTTCCATTAACGATTAAGTTAGAAGAAACAATTAAATCTCCAGATAGAGATAAACTAGTTCCTGTTGCAGCACCGATATTTGGAGTAATTAATAGAGGAGAATTTGCAAAGACTAGAGAACCAGTTCCAGTTTCATCGCTAATAACTCCGGCAAGTTGCGAACTAGTTGTTGATGCAAAATATCCAAGATTACTAGTATTTCTTGCAACAGTAGAATCTACAGCTATAGTTGCAGCAGAACCACCGGTATAATTAGTTCCAGTAGACCATATTAACCCAGCTCCATTTGATAGAGCATTTAAATTACTACCAAGATAAACGCCTGATATAGTATTTGCAGCCAATTTATTCGTTGCAATAGAAGCAGTATCGCTAATATGAATGTTGGAAATTGTAGTATTGGCAATCATATTTGCTGATACTGTTCCAACACTTCCAGTCACAACAGCTGTTCCTGATTGGTTAGGAAATACAATTATATTAGTTCCGCCTGTTTCAGTTACTTGTAATGTTACACCATTTGCGCTGTTTATATTATTAGCTAATCCTAAATTAACAATACCTCTAATTGTAGTATTAGAAGAACCTAATGCAATATTAGTTGTTCCAATTGTTACTGAAGTATTTGCTAATTTAGCGTTACTAATAGAGCCAGCCAACATAGCATTAGTAACAGTACCTGTATCACCAGTAGATATTAACGCTCCAGTATTAGCAGAAAGAGTTAAGGTTCCGCTAGCATTAGAACTGGCTTGTAATATTGTATTTCCACTTGTCGACCCAAGATAACTAATACTTGATACATTTGCAAGAGTAGTGTATACTGAACCTAAACTTAAAATTGACGAACCAATCGTTACTGTATTATTAGATAATTTATCACTGGTAATAGAGCCAGCCAATTTAGAATTACTAATAGAGCCAGCCAACATAGCATTAGTAACAGTACCTGTATCACCAGTAGATATTAACGCTCCAGTATTAGCAGAAAGAGTTAAAGTTCCACCAGCAATTGCACTAGGTTGAACAGTAGTTGTTCCTGATGCAGAACCATTTAATAGAATAGTTTTTCCAGTTGCTAATGCTAGATTTTCTGAACTAGTCCAAGCACCAGTTGCATTATACCAGTTAAAAGTTTTATCCCCTGTTCCTGTAGTGCTTTTTACAGTAATACCACCACCATTAGCTGTAAAGTCAGTTGCAGCACCAACAGAACCAGTAAACTGCCCAGCACCAAGGTTATTTACACTAAGTGTCAATTGAGTTGGTGAATCAATTGACAAAATAATTGCTCCTACTCCTGGAGTTCCTGTTCCAGTTGATTTAGAAACAGACATACCTGGAATCATACTTGTAGTTGTTGTACCAGATACAGTTACTACTGAATTTGAAGTTCCTAATGCATTAAATGAGATTGTTCCTAATACTGGAACATTGCCTAATGTTATATTTTTATCATCAATAGATAAAGTATTTGTATTAAAGGTTGTAGTTGATCCATTTACAACTAAATTTCCTGCAACTGTTACATCACTACCAAATGAAGTTGCATTGGAGAATTTAGTATTAATATATGAATATAAGAATGTATTTGCGCCATCTAATTCATTTTGTGTTGTTATTTTATTAAATATTGATGGATTATCTACATCTCTTAGTTGCCATTGTTTTCCTGAATTATACCATCTTAATATTGCGTTAGCTGCTCCGCCGCCATTAGATCTATTTACAATAATATCTGTATTTGGTGAAGATGGGCTGCCTGTGCTATATAAGAAAATATATTCATTAGAGTCTGATATTGTGGAACCGTAGTTGGTAAATTTACCAAGAACATCTAAATTTTGTACGATAACCGTATTTGATGTTATTAATGGAATAAACGCAACAGTATTAGAATTTCCTGCAAATTTAACGAAAGTAGAATTAACGTATGTACGAGTATTTGCATCTAATGCTATAATACTTTGATTCGTATTGGCTAAATCAGTATAAATTGCTGTATTAGCGGTATCTAAATCTTTTTGTGATATTATTGAATAAGTAAGTCCGTCATAATTTTTAATTTTTGCATTTGTGGTATTAAATAATATACTAGAATTTACTCTTAATCCATCAGTAAATACATTAGAACTAGAAATTGTTTGATCAGATTTTATTGATCCATTAGCATTAATTCCCGAAGAATTGATGAAATTTACAGTATTACTAAATTGAATGTTTCCAGAAACAGCAGTTACTCCAGAAAGAGTTGTATTGCTGCTTGATAATGCTAATGCAGAAACGATATTATTATTAAATGTAGTTACACCAGAAACAACAGTTGTACCAGAAACAGCAGTATTTCCAGAAATGGTTGTAGTTCCAGAAAGATTTGTATTTCCGCTAGAATTTAAATTTACTGTTGATGATACGTTATTGCTAAACGCAGTTACGCCAGTTACAGTAGTTGTACCAGAAAGATTCGTATTTCCACTAGAATTTAGATTTACTGTTGATGATACATTATTATTAAATGTAGTTGTTCCGGAAACAGTAGTCGCACCAGAAACAGTAGTTGTACCAGAAAGATTTGTATTTCCGCTAGAATTTAAATTTACTGTTGACGATACATTATTGTTAAACGCAGTTAAACCTGATACAGTAGTATTTCCAGTTACAGTGGTTGTACCAGAAACAGCAGTATTTCCAGAAATGGTTGTAGTTCCAGAAAGATTTGTATTTCCACTAGAATTTAAATTTACTGTTGATGATATGTTATTGTTAAACGCAGTTACGCCAGTTACAGTAGTCGCACCTGAAACGCTTGTATTTCCAGAAATAGTAGTCGCACCAGAAATAGTAGTTGTTCCGGTTACAGTGGTTGTACCAGAAAGATTCGTATTTCCACTAGAATTTAGATTTACTGTTGATGATATGTTATTGTTAAACGCAGTTACGCCAGTTACAGTTGTATTCCCAGAAACAGTGGTTGTACCAGAAAGATTTGTATTTCCACTAGAGTTTAAATTTGCTGTTGACGATACATTATTATTAAACGCAGTTAAACCTAATACAGTTGTATTTCCAGAAACGGTTGTATTTCCGCTTATAGAATTATTTCCGGAAATATTTGTAATTCCAGATAAACTAGTTTTTCCAATAGAGGAAGTATTTCCGGTAAATAATGTATCTCCAGAAACGGTTGTATTTCCGCTTATAGAATTATTTCCAGAAATATTTGTAATTCCAGAAATAACCATGTTTCCAGATAAACTAGTTTTTCCTATAGAAGAAGTATTTCCAGTAAATAATGTATCCCCTAAAACAGTTGTATTTCCTGTAGATTTTATAATACCAGATAATTCAGTTCTATTTGTAGAGTATAAATTACCATTAACTGTTGCGTTACCATTAATTAATGTTTGTCCAGTAATGTAATTAGTACCAGAAATAGTAGTTTCGCCCGCAAGAGTAGTATTACCGGAAAAAACTGATTTACCAGTTTCAAATAAATCGCCAGTAAATATAACAGGACCATTTACAACTTCAACTTTACCTGTAAATGAAGTATTACCGATTACTGTTGTATTTCCGGTAATAGAAACATTACTACGCAAATCCGTAGAATTTAATACTGTAAGTTTGGTATTTACTGTCGCAAGAGAAGTAAATAAATTAGCAGAAGAAATAGTTGTATTACATCTGATTGCTCCTGCAGTCAAAATACTTGTATTTCCTGCATTTACTACCATTGTATTATACAAATACGATGGGCTGCGAACCTCAAAAAACGTTCCGGTTGGACCAGATATTGATACATTTCCACCAAATACCGCAGAATTACTTACATATAAGCCGGTATTTGGAGAATTTAAATATATCGTCCCGCTATTTTTATAGAAATCTTCATAAAGAAGATTATTTATGCTACTCGCCATTTGATTTGTTGTTATCATCCAATGGGAGAATGTATTTGAATATGTAATCTGAGATATCGCCACTTGTAATTCCCTTTAGGTAAAAATTTTACAACTATATTTATAAATCATTTAGAATTTATAAATTGTAGTAAAATATCTTTAATATCTTTAATGTCTGATTTTAATTCTTTTATTTCGGTTTTAACATTATTAAGATCGGTTTCCATAGTATTTATTAACATATTTTTTCTTCTATTTGCTTTATACTCTTCCAACGCGAATTTATCTGAATTTAATACAGCTTTTGAGGCTGGATCTTTAACCCAGCCTGGAGCATCTTTAATTTTTATTGTATCCATTATACTGTTGCAATAACTCTTAAATTTTTAATAAGTGGGACTCTGGATGGTTCATCTGAATAAAATACAACTTTAATTGCTAACTGGTTAAATGAATTATAATTTACGCCATTAGCTCCAACATATTCAATATTTAATTGTTCGTACGATTCTTCCGCGTAATCTACTGATATTAAAGCTGGAACTGCGTTTGATTTTTTTGGTAATCTATACCATGGAGAATCTTTAAATTCTATACTATAATCATATCTATTTAATATTCTATAAAAAATTTCAATATTTGTTCCGCTTGGTTTGTTTACATCAATATATACTGATATTCCATTAGCATCAAATTCATCATTTAGTGTGATTGCTTTTGTTGCGTATTTTGCATGAGCAGTACCTTCTGTTGCGGACAATTCAGAATTTGATATAGCTATATCATACGGATCAATCAAATTCTTAGTTAAGCAAATACCAGTTGCATTTAAATCTACTATAGGGGTTAAATTTGAATCTGTATTTGTTAGGGTTATCGTAAATGGTAATGTTTCTGTATTAGTTAATCTAGAATGCGTTTGTAGATTTACATTACTATTTGGTAGAATTGATAATGTTGAAGGGTTTTCAGTGTAAAAATCATTAACTGTAGTTGTGCAACTACTAATATACGCAACATTACTAACTTCCATTGTCGATGTAGTTAAATTTATCAAATCATAATCGAATCTTTTTGGTTTAGTTGTTGGTTCATTATCAATAGTATTAAGATATAAATTTTTAGAACCTAATTCAAATACAGCTTGGTATATTATAAAACATAAATCTTTATTTGGATCAATTACCCACGATTCGCCTTGCCCAGAATATATATAATCACCCAAATATGGATTAGTTACAATAGTTCCTGAATCAATATTACCCGCTCCGTTTTCTGCAATAAAAACAGTATGGTTAGATGAATTTGTTTTTAATGTAAAACAATAGTATCCAGGAGAAAGATATACTGGAAATTTAAATTTAAAATCGCATTTTGATACTTGATCAGTGGCATCTACTGATGCTTTCCATTTATAGTTGATCGCGAAGTTAGAAGTAAATGTTGCTTTCCCTAATGGCAACACATCTCCTGGGTATCCATTTACTAATGGGCGTAATTCTAAAGTTATTGGAGAATCTGCGCCAAGATTCTCCATAAATACAGAAATTGATGACACAAACATACCTTTTTTATAATCATCTTTACTAATTAAAAATGTTTGGCCGACGTAATCGTTAACTTTAGATTTTGATTGCGATTTATCATGATCAACAGAATATACTAAATCGAATTCTCTATCAAATACAGATAACTCCCAATTAGAATTAATTATTTGTTCTGCCCAAAATTCCACTTCTTCGTTATAATATTTTTTTTCCCCTGCTATTTTTCTTTTTTTTATATATGTCGAAGTATTGAATTTTTTATCAACATACGCTGTAACTTCTGATTTATTTAATGCCATAAAAAACCCTTATTTTAAATATGTAAACGAATTTAGGATATCAGTATAACGATCGAGTTGCGCTTGTTCTTGCCCAATTGTTAGGTATGTTGGCGAACCATAAACAGGATCTTTACTTTTCATAGTATTAATGAATTTAGTTAAATCGTCAACAACTTTTTGGTACACCTCAATATTATACGCATTCATTAATGCATCTGCTCCAGTATCCCCAGAGAATACATAATCAGGGGGAGTTGGGTAACTATCCGTTAATACTTTATGAACTGCTTGTAAAGTTAACGCATCTCTATTATATGGGACTTCTTGTTTTGTACTAGACGATGAATAGGTAAATGGATCATTACCTATCACATCGTAATTATCATTTCTATATGTAGTTGATGTTGTTGACGAATAAATACTTTCATTAACAGCAATTGATGCTGAATCCATATTAAAATAAAATCCATTTACTTTAACTAAAACTTCTACGTCCATACGAGGGCCAACGCCACCATTAGCGCCTTCGCCAGCTTTCTTTTTGGTATTTTCTGAAATTATAATTCCATATCTTATTCTTGTTTGGCCTCCTTCCGTATAAGTTTTATTAAAATTTCCACCTAAAACTGTTGCAGATACAGCTGGATCGATTGTTCCTTTTCCTCCCCAATTTAACTGAGTGTTAACGTTTTTAGCGCTCAGTACCGATACGTTAAAATGATTCATGCTACAAATTGTGGTTGAATCTTTTGGACCTAAATAACCGTAAAGTTCAGCTACAGCTGGTAAATATCCTGGACTATCATTATTAGTCCCATGATGATAACAACGAAGAGATGCAGTTATTTTTAACACAACATAAGAGCTAGCAGCTTCTACAATTGTTACAGTATGAACTGGATCAGTTCCGGTTTTATCTGAATAATCTATCCACCCTTCAGTTGCATTAACGTTTGCGCCATAACTAGTTACAGAAGGAGTGAATGTAGCTCCACTATTAATAAGCGCGTCATATGATTTAGAATATGTAGTAATTGCAAATACTTTAGTAGTCCATTTATATTTATCATTAATTAATGGAATCTTACCGTTTGCGGTAAAAGTAGTAGATAAATCTGCAGCTGCTGACCAAACAGCATTATATGAAACTCCTTGCGTATCAGATCCGGATAAAGGAGCTCCTGCCATTGTTATTTTCTGAGCTTCTAAATAGTTGCTAGCAGTAAAACTGACACTAGATAATCCGGATATTGTTCCTCCAGTTTCAGTATTATCTGAAGACATTGTTACTTTGATAGTATCTCCAGCTTTCGGAGCTCCATTTAATGTTATGTTAAAAATAACATTTTTAACTCCATTAAAATTATTTTGTGTATGATTTGTTCCTGCATAAGATACTGTTACTTCGGGATATACATATGCAGCTGGAGGCGGCGCGACTGCATCGCTTTTTGATGTATCAAAAAGTTTAATAAGAGGACTAATTTGAGAGTTAAGATATGGTCCTCCTTCAAGTAGGCTTGTTATAATTTTAAAGGTGCTATAATAAGGCGCACTCGATTTATCAGTATTATGATTTTCTATAGCAGTAAATTTAATTGGTTCTACATTTCTTCCATCAGATCCAATAGTAAAACTGCCATTAACTGCATTTGAAAAACGAGATTCAGATGTAGATGCCATACTTTGATATCTATAATACATCTTAGTTCCGGTGGTTATAAGAGTTGTTTGAACGTAAAATGAAACTGACTGGCCTTCATTTATCTGATCTACATCTGAAGTAACTACGAAAGTTGGTACTGAAACCGATGGAGTTCTAGATGAATCGGTTACTGTATCGTCGCACGTTATTAGTGGATTTCCAGAAGCGCCACTATTATCATATATTGAAATCCTAAATAATTCATTTCCTTCTGTCAATGAATCTGCAATAGCGGTAATAGTAAAAGTTCCTTTATTACTGCTATTGATTACAATTGGACCTGTAGTGCTAATAAAATCTGCGCTTGATGTTGCTGGAGATCCTCTTCCGGTAATAACCCAATATAACGTTTTTCCGCTAGCATTGGAAGTTTCAATAGTATATTCTACAGCAATACCATCTTCATTAACTGCATTTCCTCTTAATGTTTGATAAATGAAATTAACAGATACTGGTTTTGGAGCTGGTGGATCTGGAGGAGGAGCTGGAGCCGTTGTTCCTTTATCTGTATTTTTCATAGGAACTATAGTTGATATGCTATTAAATTGTGTATCAGCAGAAGAACCGGTTAATGTTACATTATAATCAACTGTAGCTTGATGATATAATACTGGATCCGTTGTTCCTCTTACGGTAACGGTTTTCATATGATTCCAAGTATTTGGAGTAAATAATAATGAAGTACCAATAACAGAAGTTAACCCATTATCGGAAACTTTATAAATTTCACCGCCGCCAGCTGTTTTGCTCGAAGTTATAGCTACAGTAACGTTATTTGCAGGAGCTTTACTTAAAGATACACCAATAATTTGCATCGTTCCTTCTGAAGTGGTTGTTCTTGGAGAATTAAGAACAACGCCAGTGCTTGCTTTTATTTCTGCATTAGGATGAACAACAATTTCTGGATCAGGAAATAATAATGCAGGACCAACTACAACCGGAATTGATGTAGATGATATAGACCAATTAGGATTAGAAGCTGATGCAGTGGTTACGGTAACGGTAGTCGATCCTTGCGCAACGCCATATATCCAATATTTAAATTGCAGCAATTGCTGATCAGATTTATTGATTACACGAGTTTTTCCGGAAAATTGATCAGAATATTCATAATCTTCGTATGTTGAGTGAGATATTACTGCACAATTTGTATTTGCAACTGTAGCAGTAAATGTTAATGGATATGTAGTAGTGGAATCTGTCCACCAGCCAATTTCATGACCGCCGCCGTAATTAACAGTAAAAAATGATTGTCCTCCGACATTTGATGTTGTTATTGGAGAAACTGTTATAAATGGGCTTTGCTCTGCAGCAGGCCCAACTTTTGGGTCGTATTTTTTATATGGAACTAAATGTGTAGATGTAGTAGCTTTTATTGGAGTTTTTGATAACCAAGATCTCAATGGAATAGCTGTTCCACCATAATTATAACGTTCATCCGCAGAAGTTCCATAGAATTCAATATGAGTTGGTAGATTATTATCTCCTTTTTTTCCATCACTTAATATTGGTTGTTCGCCTAAATCATAAGTTATTGTAATATCTTGCGAAACATTATAATTTGCAGCTGTAAACGTTAGTGTAGTTTTATTTGCTGATATTGAGGATCCACCTGAAATATCTTCTGATGCATTAAGCAACCAAGAAACAGTTACATCCGCTGTTGGTTGTATATTTAACCATACTGGAATTGTAATAGATTTCGATCTTATTGTTGTATATTCTTCAGAATAACTAAACACCATATAATCTGTACTTACCGGAACAACAATCATAGGAGTTTGGTTTGGTAAAGATTGCGTTGTTATAGCGCCAGATTTAGAAAGATATGGTAATCTGATTGACTCAACAACAGTTTTGTAATATGACGTTTTTGAATAAAACGTTGCATGTGAAACTGCTATTGCATTTTGTAAATCGTAATGCGGAGTATCGCATATTGTTATAACTAATTCACCAACATCAAAACTTTCGAGAACTGAAGATTTATTCGGTAATCGTAATATTCCAGAACATTGACCAGCTTTATTTGAATATAGGTTTGTTGCTTTAATTGGTACTGTCGATGCACTAATACTTGCAGCATTAGCATGCGTTCCAGTTACCACGACATTAAGTTGTTCGCCTAATGGATAACCTATTCCATGATTAGATAAAGTGGCAGTATCAATAACTCCACCAACTACAGATAAATTTAAAACTGCGGCTGTAGCTGCTGCAGTTGTTATGCTTGCAGTTACGCTACCTGATGTATAGCCTGCACCTGGATCTAATATTTTAACTGACGTAACCACTCCCATTGGATTTTCATCTGGAGTTACATAAGCATTAACTAAACGCGCATTAACATATATAAACATACGCGATAATGGAGCTAACCCGTGAGCGTTAAATTTAATTTCAACCGATCTAGTTTTTGGTGTAATACTTGTAGCTAATACTGCTACTTCTGTACTTTTTGTTATTTGTCTACCAGTTGTTACTTTATAATTTACGTTATTGTAATTAACTGTAACTCCTGGATTTGCAGTTTCCTGTACATCATATGGATGTGTTGCATAGATTGAATTCCATGAATCGTATAATAATCCAGGAATTTCAGATGCATTCATAAGAGCAGCTGTATTTTCATCTATATTTTCAACTGTTTCACCAATTTGTTCAGTCCACACAGATCTTTGTGGGTCTAAATATAGATCTCCTTGATATGATATACAATCAAATTGATTTATTTTAACATGACCAGTTGCTTGATTCTGTGTTATAATAGGCAATTCAGTATAATTAAAAGAAATTAAATTATCTTTATTAATTAAAGAAGATTCCCCAACATCAAATGACCCTGTAACAGTGTAATTTCTTGATATAAATGATGGGCGAGCAACATTATTTTCTAAATCTAAAGAAATATTTTTATTATTTTCGCCTAAATCTAACACATTAAAATTAGTAAACGAATCAACAATAAATCCATTTTTTAATCTAGTTCCAAATTCATCTATAATATTTGTACTTAATGCCGCTTTTTCTACCAAATTTAACGAAGTATAATATTCAACGTTTTGTAATCTAGTATCTAAATCTCCAATATCGTCCATTGTATATCTGCGATGTTTTGAATATTTAATCTTTATAGATTGTAAATCAGCAGAATACGGATCGAATTGAATTGTTGCAATTGTCATTGCATCAACTAAATCTTTTGGAGGAATATAATTTTTATATGACGATACTCCATTTAACCAAGATAACTTTCTATCTTTAGTTAAAATTAATTTGTCTATTCTACCGAGATAATATGACATAGAATATATCATATTTGTATTTGTCGTTGATGATGGTATTTTATAGGTATCAAATATAAAAGTATCTGGATTACTTAAATCTTTTCTACGAGGTCTAAAATCAATATAATCTTTTAATGAATATATTGTATTATTAATAGTTTCTATTGGTATTTTATTATATGTAACAGGATACGAATCGAATGCAATATATTCTCCGTTTGTTGAGTGTGAGTAATAATCAAATATAACAAAAACTATTCCTGCTGCTGCTGGTGTTCTTGCAGTTACAGTACCAAAATCGTACATGTATTCAGTTTGGCCATTATTTAATTTATATTGTGTAGTTACATCTTGTAGCAAATTCCAATTTTCTCCAGATGGATCTGGAATATTTGCCAAATTTACTACTTTAGATGACGAAAATAATCTATTTCCATATTTAACTACTGAATTATTACCATATGTTACGGAAGAACTCCATTCTCCATCGTATGTTACAGAAGGATTTGTAGTTTTAAAAACGCCACTAAATTGAGTAATATCGGAATACCCGATACCAGTTGGATATGTAGAAGTTGTTACTTTTGCTACTTGCCCTTTATGTAAAGTTTTGGTTTTCTTTTCAGCTTGCGTATATACTAATGAATATTTAACATCAATTTGACCTGTATATCCATTATTAAATGTAAATACAGCTTGATTATTATTAGTTACTTGTTTTATTTCAATAGTAACATCAGCTAAATCGACAACTTGTCCAATTTTATATGGACCGCTTTCATTTTTAGTTATAACTATAAAATTTTGGTTTTTGTCTTCGGTCGGTAATGACGCGGAAAGACCTGTTGGAAATTGATTTTTTATTGCACCAGAAGAAATAGTTGCATTATTTGACGAAACTGTTGTTGTAGTAAATAAGTCTAGCGTTGTACGAATACTATTAATTTCAGAAACGTTTGGATATGCCAATTTAAATAATAATCTATCAAAAGTTGGATCTATTACTGTTGTTTGTCCTGCTGAATTTAACGTAGTATTTGCAGAAAATCCAGTAGAATTTGAAATTGACGCTATAGATTGTACATCTACCATTTTTTGTTGCGGTACCGATACATTATATAAGAATGCTGTATAATTATTTTTATCTACATAATCTATATTTCTAATATACCCATATCCTAATATACTATTGGTTGCCGAAGTTGATCCTTTTGGTATATTATGTAATGCAATTTTAGATCCAACAGCAGGAATAGGTAAACTACCAGATACATCGTTTATTCTAATACTATTCCCGTAATATGTATTCGTAGTTATGTCTTCAGAACTATCAATTTCTCTTGCTTTATTTAAACTTATATTTGTTGGAAATGATGCATTAAACGGATATCCGAATACATAAGCTTTTCCAGATGAAATGCTACAATTTAATTTTGTTTCATCATGACTAAAATTAGAATTATTAAATGCAATTTTAAATGGAGAAACAATAAAATTTCCTGCATGATCATACATTTGTTTAGCTAAAACGTCTTGTAATCCACCAAGAATCGGGTCAGTATTATCAGAAATAACTATACCGTTTTTTATTCTTATTAATTCTATAAATTTGGTTGATGTTATGGTTGTTTGGTCGAACGTTCCATTAATTAATGGTTTTGAAACTAAATTTAAATAGATTTTATATCTATCTGCACCTGGAGCTGTATAGTTATATGCGCCTTGAGATGGATCGAGTAATGACGTGTCATCAATATAATCTATAATTGTTTCTTGAACTTCAAATCCAATAATACAAGAAGGTTGTTGCGTTTTACTATTTGGAACAATTGATTGAGGTAAAGATTTAACAAATGTATTATTTGTAAAATATACTCCGGAATCAACATTTACTTCCAATACAACTCTTGATGCATATTTTGTAATTCTTAACGGGACATTATTATAATCTTTTTGTAATTGCTTATTAACAGAAAATATTGAATTATATCCAACTTCGGTTACAATATAACTTATTGAAAAATTATCAATGGCTGCTGTTATCTCATCACCAACTTCTATAACCGAAGTTGGTATTGTAAATTGCGTTGAATTTATTTGACCTGAACAATTATTAATAATTTGAGATTGGTCTGCATTTAATGTAGCTGAATAATATTGTATTTGAGTTAAAATTGATGCATCATTTAAATAGATATACGCTTCGTCTTTTGTTGTAAAAATATATAAAGTTTCTCCAGATATATAATTTTGTACTCCATTAATTACTGATTTTACATTTATATAATAATTTAGAATATCTGCATAACTAATCAAACCTACACATTTTGATGTTTGTCCAACAACATATCTTCCAGTAAATTCCGTAATATCTGTAGAAATAGTTCCTGTATTCTGAAGATCTAATGATTTTACGTTCGAGTCAAGAGTATATTTTCCGCCGCTTACATTTGATCCATCAGATAAAACAAATTTACCAAATTTCCCAATTTGATCTTGTAATATTGATTGGGCTTGCGTCAATTCTCTTGCTTGAACTGCCACTCCAGGTTTAAATAAAATTCTATGAAAATTTTTATCTTCGTTAAAATCATCATAGTATGGTTGTGTATTAAAATTTAGCATGTTTTTTTAAACCTTAATAATTAAGTGTTAATCTAAATTGTTCTAATCCAGAGGAAGTTCTTTGTATTTTTGCTCTATTTTCTATATAGATAATATTTCCGGAAAAAGGTATCATTTGTTCTATAAATTCTTGTAATAATACTCTAGATGTATTAGAATTACTGCCATATATACCTTGATATAACGTTACAGTTCCTTGAGTATTTATAAGGTATAATACATTGTTTTTTGAATCAAAATTTAAAACTGTTCCAGAAAACGTTGGATTCTCAGCTGAACCTTGATATACAAATTCATCTTGTTGGTAAGTTCCAGAACCTTGTGAAACTGTTATGTCATGAGTAGCTTTATATATTGTTGAATTGGCAAAAACTGCTTGCGAGTTAATTAATATTTCGGGGTTTGTTATTAACCCTATTTGTCTGTAATCAATATCACTCGGTAATGTCCCAGTTTCAGTTCCATTAAATTCTGCAGTAACCATAACATTTTTACAACCAAGTTCATTTAATAAATTATGTCCATGGCCACCTATTGGTGATGGTTCTGCTATTAATTGCGCTCCAGTTCCAGAATAGCCAATATTCGGAATAATAGATGCAGCAGCATATGTATATCCAGTTCCATTATTAGTCATTATTATATCAGTTACAGTATTTGATCTAATAATTGCTTTTGCTGTAGCCCCAGTTCCATCTCCAGAAATATTTATTGTAGTTGACGTATTATATCCTTCATCATTAGTATATCCAGTTCCTCCATTATATACGTTAATAACTGAAACTTCTCCAGCTCCAATTGAATTCGCTTGTATTGATTTTCTATGCGTATCAACCGGTAATGGGATCCAATTCTCGTCAAAAAATTTTAATTTAGAACCTGAATCTATTGTATACAGATATTTCCATTTATAACCATCTCCTGTATCAATAATATTATCTATAAAATTTGTTGTAAAATCAATTATTGGTTGTTTTTGTGTTAATGAACCAGTAGAACTATTATTTGCGGTTCCATTTGATAGGCATTTGAATATTTGATCATATGAATTTCGTACATAATAATCAATATTCGCGCTTGATGTTGATGAATATTGCTTATATATTGTATTTTGTTTCCAATCTATTCTTTTTATTACAGGGCAAATATCATTTGTATTAATCTTTTTTAATGCTATTAAATTTTTAACCACACTTTTCAAATAATAATCGGAATTGCTTGGATTAGGCGGATTTAATTCATCTGGCCATGGATCTACTTTTGCAATAAAACAATATAAGTTTAAAAACTCATCTCCGGAGTTTTTAAATATTAAATTTGGAGAATAGAAATATTTAAGTATTTCTTCCGAGAAACCAGAATAAGGGATTAAACCTTTAGCCATATTTACACCGATTTATAAATTGTAATATTATTTGATGTTAAATTTTTAATTAACGTGACATTTGCTGTATTCGTTTGTAATCCACTTTCGTTTAAGTTGTTTGCAAAATATAATATATTATTAATATGATTAATAATATAATTATTTACATTATTATTTGCAAGTATCACATAATCTCCAATAGAAACAAATGTATTTACCGAATATTTAGTATCTGCATAATTATCATTAGTTATAATTAATGTGTTGGAACGTGTATAACCATTATAAACGTTTGGATATTTATATTGAGTATAATCCTGTAATTCTATCGTATTATTAGAAGAATAAACTTTAGCTATAGTTGAATAGATATTTAAATTTGTATCCCCAACAATATAAATTTTATCATTAGCTGAAAGTATTGAACTTATGTTTACTGTATTTGCCAGACCAAGGTGAATTGTATTCGAGAAATACGAATTACTATTTTCTATTATATATGAATTTGCATTAATTAAAATATTTCCATTATTTAATTTTGTATTTGCATATACATTAAATGCAGAATTAGATTTTATCAAATGTCTTGATATAAGGTGTGTTCCAATTGGGTGTAATAAATTATCGATTGTAGTTTTATATGCATCATTATCTTTTTCTGATGCCAAAATATATGTATACGAATTATAGGTATTATCTTGTAATATAGAATGCGCTGAAAGTTGTCCATCAGAATTAAGATATTTTCCCGCATCTTCTATTAATCCGTTTAGGAATTTTGCAGTAGCTACTGCAGAACCATCACCAAACGTTTTAATCCCATTTTTATATTTTGTAGTTGTATAATCTTTTTGTAAAGTTAAAATAGATATTTCGCTTTTGGCTTCCGTATCATAAACTGTAAACGTTTTTTCTGAATCTATATTATTTAAATAGTTATAAATTCTAACAGAAAATAACTGATAATTTGTTATAGGATCAAAATACAAAGAAGTTACAGAATCAATATTACCGAGATAAGTTGGTGAAGATTTAATTCCTTGATAGATTATAGTTTTTCCGCCAACTATATTTTCTATGTTAGTTCCCGTAACAACTATATCTTGAATTCTTAATGATACGTTTGGAGTGTATGCATAATCTTCGCCATTTTCGCTCAAAGTTATTTTTGTTATAGCTCCAATTTTATCAGTTTCTAATGAATATTCAGCTCCAGTTCCTAATATAGAAGGAATAATAAATTCGGCATTAGCTCCATATATGGAATTAGCAGTAACAATTGGCAAATTTAAATTATTATACCCCATTCCGCCAATAGTATATGGATTATTCGTGTCTTGATAATATTCGACAGAAGTTATTGATCCAGCTGAGTTTACAGAATTGATTCTTGCAAAAGCGAAATTACCGTCACCTCCAGTAATGTTTATTTTGTCGCTTGTTGTGTATCCTATTCCAGGAGAAACTATTTCTATTGGAGCAAGTATTCCCAACTCTTCTAAATGTTGAGGATATTTATTTATTGTATTTGCGGCAAAAATTGAATTGATATTTAAAATTGGTTGTTGTTCGTACCCGCCGCCGCCATTTCTTACTGTAATAGCAGTTATAGGAAACGTTTCAAAACTAGTAAAAGATAAAAAGTTTTTAAATTGTGTATTTGCATTTGCGGGTTTAGAAAAATTTAATGTTGTATTACCAATTGGTACAAACAAATTATCTTCAATACAATTATCACAAATATATGCAGCATCAGCAATATTACTAGAGTCAACTAATGAAATTATGCAATTAGCAACTAAATCCGTTGCCCCATCATCTTTAATTACGTCGATAGTTGAATTTGGTGACAACCTATAACCATATCCACCATTTGTGACAATAACATTTAATATTTGCCCTGTTGTTACTTCAGATACATATGCGCTTGCTCCAATTGGATTTTCTATATCTTCGGTAAACCCGCCAGTAATTACAACTGGATCGTTTACTTTATAATATTTTCCTCTTCTATTTGGAGTTATAGTAATATTAGAAAGAGATCCTATAATTTTTGATGTCAATAATTCAGCGCCCAAAGGCGGAGTTTTACCATATTTAACATATTTTCCATTTAAAAAATATACGTCTTTATTATCATAATCTAATATTCTAATATTTTCTCCTGACGCAAATACTCTTTGTATATTAGATACATATATTTGTATAAATTTTCCGTTAATTTTACTTTTTTCAATAATAGCAATCGATTTAGATAGTTCTCCAAATATTTTAAAATTATCGATATTCAAAAAATTTGCATTTAAAGATTTAATTTTTACGGATTTTGGAACAATCCATTTACCATCGCTGGGTTTTAATACATATTGGCCAGTTTCATAAATATCAATATTTGTATTATATAATGCTTTAAATAGAAATTTAAATGAATCTGGAATACCTTTTGATTTATATAATTCTTTTATAATTTTTATTAATTTTACTTTATCTGCAGCAATAGTATCGATATCTGGAAAATAAGGAAGAAAATCTTCTGCATAATATGCATAAAATTCTTTAAACCCAGAATCAATATCTAATTTATCTCCAAACCCATAAATATCATATGTATCATCAAACCATTGATAATATGCAGAGAAAAAATCAATAAATCGCGAATATGCTGGGTCATCTCGAATAAACGCAGGAAGTTTGTACTCAAAAAGTGATGTATATTTAGTAGACATTTAAATTTTCGGTTTTACGTTAATTGTTATTGCCGAGTCATCCATAATATCTAATGTTAATATTTTATCTTTAACTGAAGAAAATATTGTGGATTCAGGAATTACTGTCACAGAGAACTGCCCTAATAGATTATTTATATAAAATGGAGTAAAATTATTTAATGTAACTATTCCATCAGTATAATTTATTGTTCCGAGATTAGTTTGTAATATAGTTTTTATATTATTAATATAGTAATAACTTCTTAATTGGGCTATATTTCCAGTTAAAACAGGAACAGCAATTGCACCTGAACCTCCTCCTCCGGTAATTACTGCGACTGCCTGTGTATAATTTAATCCTGCGTTTGTTATATTAATTGCAGTTATTACACCATTTGTAACATCAGCAGTTGCGACAGCGCCAGTTCCATCACCAAAAATATTTACTGTTGGTATTGACGAATATGCAGATCCGCCGCTAATAAGTTGAATAGATTCTAATGTATTGTAAATTGAGGGCGATTCTTCTATTTTTGCATTTGTATAACGAATGTTTGTTGTTAAATCAACATAATCAAAATAATCGCTATCTAACGAGCCTTTTTTTATTACAGATTCAAATTTAAATGTATAAGAATTAACTGCGCTAAATATTGGATTAAACTTTTTTTGTAAAAATACGGATGATTCACTTGTTATGATTGCAGTATCAATTTCTTTTATTGCAGTTATTAAATCCGGTAAAATAAATACAGAATCAAAAGTATTTAATGTTTTATTACAAAAATTTAAAATACCTAATTTTAATAAACTTGTTAACTGAACTGTGTCGAAAATTGATCTATTTTTATCAAAATATACATTAGTTGATATTTTTAAAAATGTATAATTAACATCAACTATTTCTGGGGTTATAGTGACAACACTAAACGGTTTAATATATTCGTTAATTAATCTATATTTTTGTGATGCAGATAAATTATACCCTCCATTTGGTTTAATACATATAAATGTTTTACCATATTGAGGCGGATTCATATCTTCTCCACCCCAAACATTGACTGCTTGAATTGGTATAATTGAATTATCTCTTTTTAGTAATTCCAAATAATCAGATTTAGTTACAGCTCTATTTTGTGATGCATATGCTTTTGGTGCTGAAAATTTTATTGATTGAACAGATTCTTTTTCTTGTCCTCCAGTTGCTACATCAACAAACTCTATCGAAGTATTAGAGTATGTTCCAATTTTATCCATTAACGTAAATTTATATGCACCATTTGGTGCCATACCAGCTGTAGATAAATATTCAATAGTAATAACATTACCATTAGATAATGCTTTTCCTAATACGCCATCTCCGAAATAAAATTGAAAAGAACCGTCTAACCCTTCTTGTAAAAAATATACCATAGAATCGGAATTTAATATTAAATGATTCGATGCCAATTCAAATTTATTAAATACCGTGGATTGGCTACTATCATAAACAAGAATAGATATTGTTGTTGTGTCAACATCTGAATCTGGTATGGTAAACATACTTTCTGGGTTTTGTAATGTGTTAACATTAAATGTATATCTAACTGGTTGCCCTTGATATAGCGGAACACTTGAAAATTTCGCTACTCCATCTGTTACAGCAACAGAAAATGATTCTAGTGTAACAAAGGGGTAATTAGTATTATCAATAGCTTGTGAATAAAACTTAGTATATTTTGGCATATCAATTCTAGAAGCTGCTGTTCCTCCAAATGTTATATCCACTAAAGCTTTAGAAGCTCGTTTAGATGATGGGGTATAATTTAATAATTTTGCATGCGATACAGCTGAACTTCTTTTTACCGCAGTATCTAAAAACGCTTCATTAGCCACCATATTAAGATAATATGCATTGTAGTGCGTATTATATGCTAATATATCTAAAATAATGGAAATTACTGAACTATCAAAGTTATAATCATTAAATTTATCTTGTTTCTGTAAATATTGTTTTAAATTGTTTTTGATTTCATCGAAATCTAATTCCGCAATATTAACTGATGAATTGGCACTAGCCATTATTATCCCCTAAATCTTTTTATTAAATATTTATCTAAGTCTAGATAAAATAAATTCTGCTGTGTATGGTTCAATTAAATTTTCAATATAAAACGTTATCGTTACTTGATATGCGTTATAATCATATAGTGCATCAACAACCACCGACCGCAACCCAACTCGTTTATCAAAATTTTTAATTGCAAATTCTATCTCTTTTGATAATACAGAAGAAGCTATCGGACTCATTGGTTCAAATAATAATTTTCGAATATTTGAACCGTAATTTGGTTGAAATGGTTTCTCGAAATAATTTGTTAATAATAAATTTTTTAATGCTCTAGCAACAGCTAGTTCTCCAGTAGAAAGCATTAAATCTCTTTTTGCTGGATGCGGTCTAAATGTTAAATCTAAATCGGAATATCCGCTAAAATCTTTTGTTAATTTATCCATATTAGTTTAAGTTTATTGGTTTACCTTTAATATTAGTCGCACCACCGCTTGTTTGGGAAATAGTTCCAGATACATCTGTAGTCATATCCCCTTTAACGTTTGTGGTCATATTTCCTTTTACTTCTGTAGTCATATTTCCTTTTACTTTAATATTATAATTTCCATCTATAGTAAGATTGGAATCTCCAATAATGTAAACTTTATTCGTTCCTTCTATAGTCACAGTGCAATCACCGGAAATTGAAACTCGATCATCATTCAATACAACAGTATATTTATCTTTAACGACCTTATCGACCTGTGACCCATCTGGACGCATCTCAGAGTAAGTTCCTGATCTATGGTAGGTATGTATTCTCTCGTGCCCAAACGTATCGTCAAGCTCAAAATAATGTCCTGATTCAGTGCTTATAACTTGGTTATATGGATATTTTGCTTTATATGCAGATTCAGGTTCTTTCCATAATTTAGAATTTTCTGGTCCTTTTGCTTCTTTTAATGAATCATTTTTTACTTTAATAATAGTTTTATCAATTTCTTCATTTCTAGACAACCTACTTGTTGTTGGTTGGTCTAGCCTATATGGATATGCCGGAGCTTTATCTTGCTCAGTAATTTTTACGCCACCTTTATCTGGATATTCAACAGATTTAACTTTTCTTGGTGAACTTGCTAATTGATTATCATCTCTCGGATCGTTAAATCCTTTTTCTTTATTTGGGGTATCTTCTGGTATTCCGTGAAACATACCCATTATTATTGGAAATTGCGTAGCATTTCCATCCATAAAAAACCCCATTACAAAATCACCTTCTTTTAAGGTTGACGGGGTTGACGACGAACCATTAACTGAAAATAATGGCTGAGCCCAAGGCAATGATTCTGTTGATATAACAGTTTTTTCGTCAGAATGTAACCCTTTAATTCTTACTCTACAGCGACCAAGATTAAGAGGATCCATTCTATCTTCTACAACTCCAATCCACCAAACAAATCCATTATGACCTATAAAATTATTTCTTTTTGCACTCATATTATCGTACGCCTTTCCAGCCTGGATCAGAATTATTGAAACTACCATAATCATTTGGATACGAATCTTTACATAACTCTAACACAGTTATAAATCTATCTTCTTGGTTTATAATATGTCTAACTGCAGTAATTAAATAGTTTCCGGAATAAAATGGATCAGATTTTTTTTCTTTACTTTCTGGATTATTATAACTTATTTCCGGTTTATCAAAAGAAACAACTTTTCCAATAGTTAATTCTATATCTCCAGGAACAACAATTTTTATTCTATTAGACCACATAAGAGATAATTGCGCAGTTCTAATTGATGTAGTTTCTTCTGGTTTATGTTCGTGAACTTGTATTCCTTTACTTTTAATATATTTATTTTCGCTTTGTCCAGTGGTTGAAATACAAAATTTAACTACTCCATGAGTTTTTGTTAAGGTATCATCTTTTCTATTAGTTGCTGTAGTCGGAATTTTCTTTTTATCTAATTGTTCAACTTTTTTGTAATATTCATCGTAATCATACGTGCTTTCCCCAAACTTCAATCTTAAGGGATCAATAGTTATAGTTTTATTTGCCAATGCTCCGCTTTTAACTGCTGATAGTGAATCAAATGCATTAACATGTTCATATCCAAGAACATTAACAAATTCTTTTGATTTATCATAAGCCAAATCGTTATCTTGTATTAAATTTTTCTCTTCATATTTGTATGTTCTAAATGGTTCTTCTTTGTATAAGTTTAATACAGATCTAAAATTAAACCCTTCTTTATCTTCATAAAACAAATAAAACGCACCTTCATTTTTAGCTTGATCTGCTTTTGCAATTGTAGTTAACCAATTAATTGCTTGAAGCGGTTTTAAATTTGGAACTACTTTACTAACAATACCAGTAGTTTCATCCAAATTTTTCATATATTTGTCATTTATTTTTAAATACGTTTTTGTTATATCTTTTATAATATCTAATATTTTAACGTCAGTATAAGATTTAGAAACTTTATATTGTTCATTTAGTATTGCTTCTTCTGAACAAAAATGTAAAACAAAATTTTCATTAGATGTTTTCGTTTGTGTTCTATTACTATGCGTATAAATCCTTAAGTTTTTTTCTAAAGGTTTATTTAATCCAGGTTTATCAATAGATAAAATTAATACTTCTTGTCCTTGAAATTTAAACATTTGGATAATACCAACGGAATCATTAATAACTAATGCTCCGCTAACAAAATTTGAAAATATATCTTCAAAATAATTTAATTCAACCACAATATCTTTTACATCTATTGGGTCTCCATCTTGCCCAACAATTTTACAAGAATTAACTAATACATCTTGTGTATGTAAAATACCATCAGCCATAATAAGTTCCCATTAAAATTTGCAATTCTCTTTCAATTTGCGGTACATATTCTTTTTTTATTAATTTAATTTGACGTTTTCTTTCGTTAATCTCAGATTCATATTGAAAAATCGTAATTTTTTCTTTAGTTGTTGTTACTGAAATATCAGGCGAATCAACTACATTATCTACATAATTAAATATTGCGGTATCGTATGTATCATTAAATGATTTTTCATCAATATAAATTGTAGTTGTCGTTGACGTATCTGTTAGTAAATCAGTCGATACAATTAATGATCTATATGTAAATGGAGCAGGATTTTCAGTTACTGATGCATACTCAACACCATTTGTGTATGTTTTCCAAAACTCGCCATCCGCAAATGTTACATGATTATTTGCATTATCTAAATTATCTTGTGTGCAAATATAAATTGTATCATTATGCTGCACAACATCTTGTTTATAATAATCTGCATTTCTGTCCCAAGTTCCTTTCCAATAAACACCATTAGGTATAATTTCCCAGTATTTTTTATCTAAATCTTCTAAAAATACTTTTGCTTGATGAGTATTTGCACAAATAAATGCTGTATTTGAAATTACAATTGCATCACCTGGATTATAAGTAGTAACAATATCAATATCATCAGAACTACCTTCTATAACTGAATATGTTATTCCTGTATTTGCGTTATATATGTATTCTATATAACCATCGCTACTATAAGTTACTACAGCTTCATTTTTTTCCGAAAAAAGTTGTCCATTAATACTAACAAATTCATCATTAGTCCATTCTCCTCTCCAATTACATCTAGCCCATTGATTAATACTATTTGCATGAAGTTCGTATTTTTCTTCAATATATTGATTAAATATTTGATAATCCATAGCAAAATCAAAAAATGGATCAACAATATCATTTGCAAGCATAACTATCCAATGTCTTTCTGGATCCCCATAATATTTTGATGCAATAATTTCTGGGGTATCTCCTTCTTGCAAATCATATGGATAATAAATTGATAATTTACTTGAATACTTATCTCTAACAAACGTTCTGGATATAATATCTGTAACCAATTTATTGTTAATAATAGTTTTTGGATATTTGGAAAAGAATGAAGCCATATTTAATATCCTTGATGTTCTATTTTTTCTTTTGTCATAATTTCTGTTTCTTTAAATTGTAATGTAAGCCTTGTTTTTACTGGCATTCCATCTTCATATGTAACCCAACCGACTTCGGGTGCATAATCAACCATAATTGTTTCTAATACACAAGGAGCAAATTTGTGTAAATTTTCATTACGTTTTCCAAGATGCATATATTCAATTTGAAATACTGAAGGAATATCAAAATATCTACCGCCTCCTCCATGGAGATCCGGAGCAGCATTTAACCTAAATGATTTTATTATATCACGAACAGTTTTAGATTCAGCTGCAGTTTTAGGCGTAAACGTAAAATCAAATTGAAATCTTCTAAAATCCATTTGTGTAAAAATAACTTCCATTTGAGGGTTAATTGCATACCCTTTATTTTTTAAAAGATATTGCGAAACTGCAGTTCCATTATTTACGATACCTGCTGACCCCAAACCTTTTCCGGCAGCTTCTAACATTAATGGATTATCAACATCTTTTATAGTTTTTATCGCATCGGGCAAACTTCCATTTTTACCTGCTGCAGCTAATCCGTCATATAAAGAGCTTAAATTTTTACCAAAATCTGCTCGTTCTCTATAACCTTCGGCTGCTCCACCTGCGGCACCCATTGCATCTGTTAAACTGATGTCATTATATGATGCATGTTGAGATAAAGATACTGTATCTGGCATATACAAATTTATATATCCAGTTGGTTTCATAACTGGAGAAGAAAATTTAGGATTACCTGAATTTGTAGAAAACCCTGATGCAGCAGCTGAACCGCTAACTGATTTTAATGGATCATTAATAAAGTTTTTTATAGAGTCCCATGTCCCAGAAGCTGCAGCCATTGGATCTTTTAAGAAACTTGATACTCCAGGAATTGACGTTGCTGTATCAGATAATATCGATAGGGAAGCAAGACCACTAAGAGTCCCTCCAACAGTTCCAGAGGATAAAGATCCGCTAATAATGCTTTTAGCTCCAGCTACAACCCCAACAATAGAAGCTGCACTAGCAGCAGCTTGGTTAGCTGCAGATAATGCTTGATTAGCAACAGTAGCTGCAGTTTTTACTGCTGACGTTACTCCAGATACAGCTGAGGTTGCAGTTGTCGCAGCAGAATTCATTGTTGTTTGCACATTAGATATCATTGAAGTTGGATTAGACATCACTGATGATGGTGCACTACTTGATTGACTTCCATATGTAGATTTTGTTGGGGACAGCACAGAAAATGTTATAAAATGACCTTTTCTTGATGACCCTAAATCATGCGGGTATGTCATAACTGACGAGCTTCCATCGCCAGCATATAAATCTTTTAAAGGGGAATTTGGATCTGCCATATATTTATTTCTTTTTGTTGGTTTAACTAAATACTATTTATATTAATAATTTAGATTATGTCAAAAATAATGAGTAGATATCCAAAACCAAGAAAATGGGTTCCAAAAAATAAAGAGAAGTATAAAGGAGATTGGGATAATATTATATCAAGATCTTCATGGGAATTACGAGTTTTTAAATGGATGGATGATAATCCATCAGTATTGGAATGGGCATCAGAAGAATGTGTTATTCCATATAAATCTCCAGTAGACAATAAATTACATAGATATTTTCCTGATATATGGGCAAAAGTAAAAGGAGTTGATGGCAGAATTAAAACATATTTGTTGGAAATTAAACCGGAATATCAAGCAGTTGCTCCTGAAATTAAAAAACGAATAACTAAACAATATATAACAGAAGTATGTACCTATGCAATAAACCAAGCTAAATGGAAAGCAGCAAGAGAATATTGTATGGATAGAAAATGGGAATTTAAAGTTCTAACAGAAAAGGATTTATTTAAATAAAATGAATATTAACAAATCGCCTGGACCTGCTGAACCGTTAGATCCAAAGTTTCATTTTAAATTTACATTAAGATCTACATTTGATGCAATTGAATGGTTTAAAACTAAAATAAAAGAATTAAAAACTCCAACGGTAGAACAAAGAGTAGAAGAAAAAGATTTATTAAAGCCTGGAACTAATAAAGCTGATAAATTTGAAGTTGGTAAAATGTATTTGTTTCATTACGATCCAAAAGGAAGAAAAAGTTTACCATATTATGACACGTTTCCATTAATATTATTAACTGGTATACATAAAGGCGGATTTACCGGATTAAATTTACATTATTTACCTCCAGAACAGAGATTAGTTTTATTAAGTAATTTAACACAAAAATCAGTTTATTTAGATGGAAAATTAGAAAGATTAAATATTAAGTATGAGAATTTAAAAGGAGTTCAAGAATTTGCATTTTTTGAACCGTGTTTTAAACAATATTTAAAATCTAATATAAGATCGGAAATTAAATTAATTCCGCCAGAAGATTGGGCTTTTGCTGCTTCGTTACCAATAGAAGCTTTTGTTAAAAAATCAAAACAACAAGTGTGGAAAGAATCGATGGCTACACAAGATATGACACTTTAAAAAGGAATAACAATGTCATTTTTATCAGATACATTATCAGACTTATCGTCATTATTTAATGGTGGTGGACCACAAACAAAAGATGACAAATACCAAAATGCATTAAGAGAATTATTAGCATATGATGTTGGTAGAACAGCATATTTTGATGTGTTTATACCACTAAGAGCTGATGGAACAGCATCAGCAAAATATTTTTGTCACTCTGCGGAACTTCCTGGAGAATCTACTGCTACTGTATCTCAAAAAATATATGGAGTAACGGAAAAGTTTTCAGTAATGACTGGATATAATGATATAACATTATCATTTTACACTTATGGGTCAGAAGTTGAAAATATTAGAAAAATGTTTCTAAGTTGGATTACGTTTATAACTGGAAGAAGTGAATCATTTAAAGGTAGCGGAAGTACGACATATAATGTTAAATACAAAAGCGAATACACTAAAGATATAGTAATAACTCAATATGCTATAGATGGAAAACCATTATTAAAAGTAAAATTATTTAGCGCGTTTCCAGTTGCAATAAATCAAGTTCCGCTTGATTGGTCAGCTCAAAATCAAGCTCAATCTCTTAATGTAACTTTTGCATATACAGAATACGAATATGAATTTTTATCTGTTAATTCAAATGGAGCATATTCCAGAGGACCATTAGGAGAATTATTTGGAACAGCAATACAAACAGCAGGAATAGTAAATTCAATAACAGGAGCATTTAAAAGCGGAAATCCATTAGCAGCAACATCTACGTTATCAAATTTTAGATTATCATCACCAGAACCATATCAAAGAAAATAGGATTGAAAAATAATGAATGTATTACCACAAATTGACACCCCAACATATACTGTTAAATTACCTATATCTGAATTAACGGTAAAATATAGACCATACAAAGTAAAAGAACAAAAAATTCTGAGTATGGCAAAAGAATCTGAGGAAAAAAATACATTAGTAGAAGCTATATTACAAGTAGCACAAAATTGTATGATTGACCCAATAGATGTTAGAGAATTACCTATTACCGATGTTGAGTATTTTTATTATACATTAAGAGCAAGATCTGAATCAGAAGTTTTAGAATTAAGATATAAATGCGAAAACGTCCATGAAGATAAAGTTTGTGGAACAATTATGGATTATGATTTAAATTTATTAACTGAATTAGAAGTAATTAAAAGCGATATTTCTCCAATTATTGAAGTTACAGATAAAGTTGGATTAAAGATGCGCCATTCAAGATTTGAACTTGATACTATAGGCGATAAAATTCCTACTCCAGATGAAATTTTAGAAATTATTGCAAGAAATGTTGAATTTATTTATGATGAAAATTCAGCATATAGCGGTCAAGATGTGCCGATTGCGAATATTATTAATTGGATAGGCGAATTACCGCCAGAAAAATATATTAAAATTGAGGAGTTTTTACAAAATGAACCTAAAATAGTTAAAAAATTAGATATAACTTGTAAAAAATGCGGGTTTGATCACCATATTGAAGTGAGAGATATTTTTGATTTTTTTATCTAATTCTTGGTAATGTTAATCTTTCAACATATTATAAAACAAACTTTTCTTTAATGCAGCACCATAAGTATAGTTTACATGAGTTGGAAGAAATGATCCCTTGGGAAAGGGAAATTTATATTGGTTTATTGGTGCAGTATTTAAAAGAAAAAGAAGAGAAACGTAAACAACAAGAAGCTAACAGGAATATTTAATGGCAGACAATACCAATGATAAAAAATCGTCTTGGATAGAAGATAGACTTAAACAAAATTTATCTTCTGCAGCTCAACTTGGTTCGCAAGTTGGAGCTAAAGCCCAAGAAATTAAACAAGATTACAAGAAATTTGGAAAAGAAGCTAGCGAACTTCCAGGACAGTTATCAAGAAATAGAGCAGATAGAGAAGCAATATTAGCAAGAGAAAGTAAATCTAATGCATTAACGGAAAGCCAAAAAGAGCAATTAAAAAATATTTCAAATGCTGGAGATGCACAAAAATTTGTTGATGCTTCTATATTGGGCAATGAAAATGGAGATTATGGAGCAGGACAAAGCGTATATAATGATTCTATAAAAAGCGCAGGAAAAGCGTGGCTTGGATTTGGCGAAGATGTTGCTGTAGCAGCTCTAGGTGGACCAGCAATAGGTGCTGCAGCTAAAATTGGAACTAAATTAGGCGGCGCAGCAATTAAAGGTGGATCTTCTGTATTTAAAGGGGCAGCAGAAGCTATAGGATCAAAACTACCTTCTTTAAAAAGTGTTAGTAATGTATTTAAAAGTGAAGCAGATATTGCCGCAGAAGCAAAGGTAGCCGAAAAAGCAAGAAGAGAAGCAGCAAGAGAAGCAAAACGAGAAGAAATACGTGGAAATGCAACACGTTCAAAAAATTCAACTTTTGATTCTAATGCTGAATCTGCAGCAAAAAATGAAGCTGCAGCAGCAGAAGCAAAGGTAGCTGAAAAAGCAGCAGCTAAAGAAAAAAACGCGGATCCATGGACTGGAGAAACCGTAAACCAAAAAATGTCAAAACCTTTAAAACTAGATAGAATAGATACTGCACCTAAAAAAAGTATGATACCAAAAGCACTTTTAGGAGCTGCTGCTTTAGATGCAGGTTATGGTATCTATAAAGATCCAGAAGGTGCTTGGAATACTGCTAAAGAATTCGGTAACGATCTTGTTCACACTGGAATACATGGAGTCGCATCATTAACAGATGACCCAGAAGCAAATGAAAAAAACTGGAATGAAGCATGGGACGGAACAAATTTAGGAGATTTGGGAGACGCGGCTTCGACTGCAGCATCAGTAGCTACCGGAGCATATGTTGGTTCTCAAGGAAATCCATTTAGAGGAGCAGCATCAGGAATTGTTGGTGGGATAGGCGGATTATTTGCTGCAAATAGATCTTCTGAAGCTACATTAAGTTCAATGCCATCAGGCGGAGATTCTGGAATGACTGGTGAATCGCATTTTGGTAGCGATGATATGTCAGGAAAAAGTGCTGTTGAGATATTAAATAAAATTTATGGCGTAATGTCCAGATTATACGATACTACTTTAACTATTTCCAGAGATACAGCAGCATTAGTTCGTGGTGCATCTTCTCAAGATGCAGCTAGAGATGCATCAACTGTAAATCTAATGGCAAGACAGAATGAAGGCGGATCATCTCCAATGTTTTATGGTGGAGGCGAAGGCGGCGGAAGCGAAGGTGGTGGAGGCGAAGGTAAAAAAGATAAAGAAAAAGGTAAAGGATTTTTCTCTAGTTTAATGGATAAAATTCCTAAAAAAGGAATAGCAGGAACAGCATTATCAGCTATTAGTGGTGCTGGAAATAAACTTGCTAAGGCTGCAAAATTTCTTGGAGGTAATAAAGGAAAAATTGCTGCTGGACTAGGAGCAGGAGCTATGCTTGTTTCTAAAGATTTGGACGAAGAATTAGAGGGACAAGGTATAACTGATCCATATGCAAAAGAAGCGATTAAAGCTAAAATGATGTCTGAATCTGGCGGCAAAGGTGGATCAGAAGGAAATTGGACTAAAACTTCCAATTCAAGAATTAGAGAAAAAATGCCGCAATTAGCTCATATGAGCGACCAAGAATTAAATGACCTTAAATCTCAAGGAAATGAAGTATTTTTAGATAAAGCATATGAGAAATATGGTGGATTTAAATATCGCGGTAGAGGCTTAACTCAATTAACTGGAAAGGCAAATTATGAAGCTGCAGATAAAGCATTAGGATTAAATGGGGAATTGGCTAATAACCCAGATATATTAGCAACTGACAAAGAATTAGATAAAAAAGTATCGGTTTGGTTTTATAAAAATGCCGGAGCTGATAAAAAGAAATTTGATAATCAAGAAGATGCAAATAAATGGGCTATTAATAAAGCTGGTGGTAAAAAATATGCACCAGGAACTGCTTTAGCTGAAGGAGAATTAGCTAGAGTAAATAAAATTCAACAATCAACTCCAGGCGGAAACCAAACTGCTGTTGCATCTGCTTCTCCAATAAAAAAAGATTCTGAGGCTACAATAAATCCAGAAAATGTTGTTTCTGGGCAAGGTACTAATGGAGAAAATGTTATTTCTGGGCAAGGTACTAATGGAGAAAATATTACATTATCTAAAACTGGTAGTGGGGGAGAATCTCGCACAAGAACTGCACCAGAAGTAGAATTAACAGAAGAACAAAAAGCCTACGAAAAATGGCAAAATGATCCAATAAATAACCCAGATCCTCTTGCTAAACACCATTCAAAAATTAAACCGCAAGGATATTTGGATGCTAAAGATGCATCTTTAGAAAAACAAAGAAAAACTGTAGAAGCCGATATGAAGGCAAATAGAATTACTACTGACGAAGCAAATGCGAAATATGATGATATAAATAGAGAACAAAATAATAATGAATGGGCTAAAATGGAAAAAGCAGATGCTACAGCATCTCCATCAAAAAATTCTAAAATAGATGACATGGAAGCTGAATTATCAGAAGTGGATAACCAAAAAGCTACATTGCAAGAAGAACGGGATAAATTAGCGCAACTTTCTCCTAGAGATGAAAAAGAAATGGCATCACAATTAGATCGTTTATCTGATATACATACAGAAATGGGTGCATTAGACCAAAGAAGAAATGCGGTATCAGGAAGCCCAGAATATTTGGCTAATTTAGAAAATAGAAAATCTGGAGGAAGTCAACAAGCACCGCAACAAGCAACTGTTCAGCAAGTAGCCTCGGCTCCAACATCTCCAGCTGGAGCGGCTAAATCTATACCAAATTCTCGAAACGATGAACCAACTTTAAAAATGTTAGAAGAAGGGAATATGTGGAGAACAAATAGTCATGATGCATGAAAAAAGGGAGCCGAAGCTCCCTTTTTCGTTTAATCGTCGCCGACTAATTTACTGAAATAACTCATATCATCATCTTCTTCATCATCAATTACCGCTGCAGCAAATGAAGCAGTAGTTTTCTTTTCAACTACATTTTGTACAAACACTTCATCTTCAACCTCATCAAGAGATTTTGCTGTATAATCTTCAGCAGTTTTATATTTTGATTGATTAGTTTGACCTAAAACTCTTTTTAACCTAGCATCTAAATCTGCATAAGATTTAAAGTTTTTAGGTTCCAATAATTCTTGTAAAGAATATTGTGATTTCCAAAGTTTTTCTAATTTATCATCATCGTCAAATAATGGACCTGCGCTATCAAATTCAGCTAAATCGTAGTTTTGATAACCATCAACTTTACGAATTTTTAATTTGAAGTTAGCACCAGTCCAGAAATCAAATGGATCGATTGGTTTATCGTCTTCGAACTGAGGATTCATGGCTTGAGTAATTTTTTCAAAAATTTTCTTACCATAAACATATTTAAATACTTTTCCTTCGTGTTCAGGATGTTTTGTATCTTTAACGATATAAATGTTAGAAACATAGTGCAATCGACGTTTTTGCTTACGTGCTTGCTCTTTGTTAGCTTCAATTCCTGATTCCCATAGTTCGCTATTATATTTTCCTAACGGATCGTCAAGACCGATTGACGTTAAAGATTTCTCGATATACCAACCACCTGGACCTTGAAAGCCATGATCATAATATTTTGCCCATGGAAGACCGTCTGATTCAGCATCTTTTGGAGATGTTGGAAGAAAGCGAATAACCGCATAACCATTACCAGATTTGTCTAACTCACATTTCCAGTATTCATCTGCATCGCTATTTTGATTTCCGCCAGCCATTTGCTCAACAGCTTTAGCCATTTTTTCTAAGTTTGAGCCTGATGATTTTTTTAATTTAGAAAAGTCCATATATAAACACCTTATTAACAATTAATTTAAACAATGTATTAACAACTTAACACAACTGATTTCACTCGGTAAATTCTTTGACTGTATTAATAAACGTCTTTTTGAATTTACTTTTATCATACTCTAAAAACGACCTATATTTAAACAATTTAAGTTTAACTTTTGGCCAAACGAATTCATCTTTAATATTTACTTCCCATTTAGGTAGAAAATGTAAAAACTCATTCATAATTAATATAGTTTCCGGAGAAACTTCATTTCGTAATAACTTCGTTAATAATAACGGAAGGTCATCACTATTTGATTTGAATAACAATTTATGATTTTCTTCACCAAAAATTGATATTAACTCGCCTTCAAATACATAAGATAATGATTGACATTTCGTATTAAACTTTACGAAATTTTCATATGCTTCCTGCGATAACAAGTCTTGAACCCATACGTTTTCGTTTTGCAAAAAATTAGCGATAAAGAATTTTTTAAGATCCTCATCGCTAAATTTCTTTGCAAGTTTTTCATACACATATTTATGTGAATTTTTATCAAACTGCGCAGGAGTATATTTTACTTTTCCTTTATACTTATTGAAATCATAATCTGTTGTAAAATGTAGTTTTAAGGCTCGATATAAGCAACAAGCTGTATATCCTGACATTTTGTTTCACCTACTCAATAATTATACTATACTACTTTTAAAAAGTCAAGCGCGGAGATGAATTTTTTATCAACCTCAGCCCAATAGCTTCTTCTTCCATTTTAGATTTAAGAGCTGGAGATATCAGCGATATAATCGAATCAACTTCCAATTCTTTTTCCGAGCAGTACGATACAATTGCATCCAGATACTCTAGTTTACTCGATTTTACTTTATCAAAAATAATATTCGAGAATTTATGCATTTCTTCAAAGTTTTCCATTAAGCCATCTTCTTTGTATAAAAGTTAGTTTTACCTAGTTTTGACACTAGCTTGTAATTACCCTTTCCAAACCCCTTTCTACAGTAAATACTTCTGAAGAATAATACATTTGAACCAAAGTCTGGAAGAGAAACTTTGTTGCTTAGAATATCATTAGATAATTCTAAACTATTTTTCCACTCAGCACTACCCCATTTAATTTTGGGTCGGGTACATACCCATGAAAATTGACAGACTTTTCTCCCTTTACGAGTAGTAATTTCATTAACTACTGAACATATTGTTTTGGGAAAATGTTTATCTGATTTTCGATTTAAGACAACTTTAGCTACACCTTTTTTACCAGATAAAGGTTCTCCTCTGGTTTCATGATAAATTACTTTAGCCAAGCACGTTTTTTCTGATTCGTCTATTAACGATTCTGCGAAACTCGCTTTTGATATTATTATTAGAGTAATAGCAAGAATTATCGCCTTTTTCGCAATTGAATACATCTTTGTTTTTCTCCTTAAAAAGTATCCAATACAAACACAACGGAATACTTTTAATTATGAAATTAGGACTTTTTCTTTTCCTGAAAAGCTACTAATTTTGTTAAAAAATTTCAAAAACTAATGATATAAGAGTATTTATATTAACTCATTACCATAACTATATATTATACTACAAATTCCAAAAAGTCAAGCACTTTTTAAATATAACTTTTTTCGCTCAACTAATGGCTTGATATAAGGTCTAATTTCCTTGACAAAAACTTGAGGTTTTCGATCTTCAACCGCAATTATTGTCACGATCTGTTTAATTTTACTACCAGTTATTTCTTGATATGCTAGGGCATAAAAAGTTTCCTGCAGCAGATAATCTTGAATCCACTCTTCTTTTTTATCCCTACGGGAATTCTTAAAATCAATTACAGATAATAATCCATCAAACTCAGCAATACAATCAACAGTTCCAGCAATTTGCAATTTATCACTGTATAGAGTTGCTTCTTGACAATGAATGTTGTTAATTCTATTTAAAACAGGTTTAAGCGAATAGAACATTTCTAATGCATCAGGCATTTTACAAGAAAGAGGTCTATTGTTAAGATAATCTTCGCACATTAGGTGAAGATTAGTTCCTCTTTTAGATGAATTGGCGGAAATACGATCAGCTTCGTTATCTCCAACGCGTTTCCGCCATTCATTAAGATGAGTTTTATCAGCAGTGGAACCTAAGACATTGGTAATAGATGGATAACATTTATGACCTATTTGATAATGTCGACTACCATTTATATCAACTCTTGGGTATTCCGTTAATTCAATATTAACATGACAAAAATTCATTTTATTTCTCTCTATTAAACTATAAATAATAAAAAAGCTACTCGCGGAACGCCAATTCCCAGTAGCACTAAACATTCCTTACAATATTCATGGAGAACATTAATGTCCAGCACAAATACTTATATTATTACAGAATATCAACGTTCAAAATTTAAACCAACATATTTGATGATCAAGCAGCATCAAATTACAGGCAAAAAATATTTTTGTAAAACTACGAGAAATAATCCAATAAAATATCTTGGGTCAGGTAAGTATTGGAAATCACATATACAAAAATATGGAAAACAATATATTGAAACCAAATGGTATAAATTGTTTACCAATATAGATGAATTAGTTTCTTTTGCTTTAAATTTTTCTTATGAAAATAATATTGTTGAGTCGGATGATTGGGCTAACTTAATCTTTGAAAATGGATTGGATGGAGGATCAAATTCAGAAACAATATCAGAACAAACTAAAATAAAAATGAGTCTTGCGCAAACAGGAAAAGTTATGTCTATTGAATCCAGTATAAAAAAATCAATTGCAAATAACGGGCAAAGTAGAACCAAACAACAAAAAAATAATATATCAATTGCATTAACTGGAATAAAAAAATCCGAAGAACACAAGAAAAATTTATCAATTAGTAGAACAGGGAAAACATACCCAAAAATATCCGAAAGTCAATCATATAAGTGGGTATGTATAAACACCAAATTTAATCAAGAATATAAAACTACACGATTAAAAGAATTTTGTAAAGAACACAATTTAAATTATAGTTCAGCAAAAGGTTCTAATGGTAAAATATCGAAATATGGAATAAATACTGGTTGGATATTTAAAAACCATAAACACATTTAATCTATAGATTTAATTTTTCTTTAGCAATAAGAAAACTTTTAACGATATCTGAACGCACGATGTCGTCAACAGTAAATTCAACTAAAGAAAATTCAGACATAATTGTGGCAATAGAAATTAAATCTTTAACTCCTGAATTTTCTTTTCGTTCATTTAAATCTGACTGACGAACGTCCCCAGCAAAAATAATTTTTGAATTTTCCCCTAATCTTGTTACGATTGTCGAGATTTCATGTAATGTCATATTTTGAATTTCATCTACGAAAATTAAACAATTGGCATATGTTAAACCTCTCAAAAATGAAGAGGATTCAAATTCTATAATATCTTTTTGTTTCATAATATCATAAGCATCAGCTCGACCAAACAATTCATTAATTATTGACCGATATGGAGCTTCATAAACAGATATTTTTTCTCGTTCAGTTCCAGGAAGAAATCCTAAATCCCTAGTTGCAACAGCAGATCGCAGGATTACGATTTTACTAAATGCCGCTTCATCAAGCATTTCTTTTAGACCTAGATATAAACTTAAAAAACTTTTTCCAGAACCAGCACTACCATAAACGACTAGGTTCTTTCCTTCATCATACAAATCAAACACTTTCTTTTGGTTTTCTGTCATTGGATAGATTTTTTTTAATTCAAAATGCAATGCAGAAACTCTATTTGCTGATTTTTTAGATCTGTTTTTAGGTTTTAACATAAATTCCTTTTATGGTTGATTTAAAGTGAAAAACCCGCTTACCGATTATTAGTCGATTCGCGGGTCTTTTTTACTACTATAAGAACATCTCAATATTCCTTTGGAATTTGAAATTTTCTATCATGGAGTGTATTTCCAGGGATAGACTCTTTCATTCTTCCAATAACGCCTTTCATAAAATCAGCAGGCGGCTTTTTAATTCCTAGTCTAACTGGATCACCAAAACTAGTTTTTGAACATTCAGAATCATAATATCTTTGAATATGAGGATTATCTTTAACATATTCTTCATATTCAGCAATCTTCATAATTTTCTCAAAGATTTCGCCAGTTTCAGTATTTTTTAATGGATAGATTGGCACAATTTAATTCCAATAGGGATAATATGATTATTTATTTATGCAGCTTCTTTCGATGCAACCCATTCTTTATATTGATTAGTGCGTTTATCCACATTTCCTGTTGGTAGACGAGGTAAATGTTCTGGATATGCATTAGCAGCATTAACCAATTCTTCAGTAAAAACGACATCCTTCTCAACAGAAAGTTTAACTGTAGGTTTAGCATACCTTTTTTTAAAATCAACAAATGACTCTAGTACACTGATATGAGTATCATTATCAAAAAAGATAACTGTTTCTTGACCTCCAGAAGAAGGAACTACATAAGCAATTTTCTCTGGATTTACTAAGATTTCCTCACCAAACTGATTTTTCGATTTAACTATAAACATAAACAAACTCCATTAAAAAATATTATTATACTATATACTAACAAATTAGTCAAGCAAAAGAAAAAATGCTTGACTAAATAAACTTTATAGAATACACTATGTAAAGTTGGCTCCGAACCCAACGTCACAGTTATACCCTACAATTTATTAGCAAAAAGTGAGATAGCAACTCACCTTACCGGAGAAACCCTTATCTCCAGTAGGTCTGAAAAGATAAAATCTATATGTGACTAGATTATTATCGTACCTGAGACGAGGCAGACACTCTTAATAAGAGTAAAAGTATATATTCGAATACTTTTCGGCGACTGGATAAAGGACGCCGTTATCATTAGTCTAGGGTCGGTCCCTTTTTCTGTTGTTTATGCGTCCTATGTTGATTTTAGCCACAACACTTCTTCAGCCAATCAGAGCATAAATAATCGGCGGACTATCTTTAACAGGATAGTTTCTAGTTGTAATAGTTTTTGTAGCTGACACCCGCACCAGTTGCAGTTTTTCTTTAAAACCTAAGTGTATATATTCATATACATGAACGGGGGGTCAAAGAAATTCAATCTAAGAAAAACTGGATCTTGATTCCGAAGGAATCGATCGAGCGAAGCGAAGATTATATTAGTATCAAATTAAATGTTCGCTTCGCTCACATTGCTTCGCTTTATTAATTTATTAATGTTGTTAAATAAATGCTTGACGAAAACAAAAATTCAAGTTACAATAAATAAAAATGTAGAAACAAATCTCCCCCTTCGGGAAATTAACCATATGGAATCAGTAATTGATTCTAACAGTAA
>Ga0209084_1000129_pt1 | contig 71312 bp, 73 predicted proteins | sample C_130820_MF_Meta_FD_187309 | JGI IMG/M metagenome (GOLD analysis project Ga0209084, IMG submission 187309) | Freshwater microbial communities from Lake Croche, Canada to study carbon cycling - C_130820_MF_MetaG (SPAdes) (version 2) | ecosystem: Environmental > Aquatic > Freshwater > Lake...
ACCTATCCATTTTCAAGGGCGTCGACAACAGCCCAGACCCCACTGCGGGCAGCGGGCATATCGGGTTCCGGCAAATGGCGCCGCTGGAGGCGGTTTACAGCGATCTTGAAGTGTTTCAACTTGGTGCGTAGAGAAACACGTATTGTGGCTTCATTACTCTTGTGAATCCCTGGCAACAAAGCGCTGGATGTCTGGGCGCGTCTCAGGAGTGCGCATAAGCGCAAAATGCTTTCGTCTTAGTGAAAAAATCAACCAGTGGTCGAGGTATAAAACGTGTAAGAACCGTGTAATTGCGAATTGAAATAAAAACAACGTACAAAGTCGTTGTTTTTACAGCGGGGAGATGGCTCCTCAACCTGGGCTCGAACCAGGGACCTACGGATTAACAGAAAACTAGGTTCGTGAAATATCTATATAAATCAACGACTTATATGGGTAAAAATGGACCGTGTAATAAATCGTGTAATACCTAATTTTGTTGCATTATGCAACAAACTGGTTTTTTGCCCCATTTTCACTCAGCCCAAAGTGAAAAATCAAGTGGTCTGGAGTGATTTCACTTTGGTCGGATTGCTCGCATGGCTCCAACGCCTTTAAAAGGCATCACGCAGATCTAAAACCAACCGTGTCGTAATCTAAGCCATTACCGCAATTAGTTCAAGCATCTGGACCGAGAGGGCACAACATTTAAGGTCGAAGGATTCGCTTGAGCATATTTGAACTTCGGATCCAACGCGTTTTATCCTAATCTAGACGCGGTGAATGATGGGCGTCTGATGGCCGAGACTGCCAATTGGATTCGTTATCGGTGGTGAAAATCAGATGTATAAGTTGGATCGGTGCTTACCTGGCCGCCGCCAACTTACATCTTGACACAATTTAGTCATATATTTCCATTAACATGGAACCATGGAAGAAAAATATGTAATCACTGCATTGGCTGCCTTAGCCCAGACAAGCCGCCTGCGGATTTTTAGAGCCCTGGTTGTCAAAGGCAACGAGGGGCTTACCCCAGCGCTACTTGCCGAGATGATGGGCATGCCCGCCAATACGCTTTCCTTTCACCTTAAAGAACTCATGCATGCAGACCTGATTTCTCAGGAACGCAGTGGACGCAACCTGATCTACCGGGCGCAATACGACCGCATGAACGCAGTCCTGGCCTACTTATCCGAAAACTGTTGCCAAGGTCAGGCCTGCGAAGTTATCCCAGAGACTGTTAGTCAATCTTGCTAACCGATAAGAAGCCCACCATGACCGATTCGAAACCCTTGAATGTGCTTTTTCTTTGCACCCACAACTCTGCCAGAAGCATCCTGGCAGAGGCAACACTCAATCACATGAGCAAGGGCAAATTCAAAGCCTATTCGGCAGGCAGCAGCCCCCGAGACAATCAAATACCAAACCCGATGGCCTTGCAGACATTGGAAAAGGCTGGCATTTCTACAGAGGGTTTAAGTAGCAAGAGCTGGGACATTTTTGCTTCGCCGGATGCCCCCCACATGGATTTGGTAATTACCGTCTGTGACAACGCGGCAGGGGAGGTCTGCCCCTATTGGCCAGGACAACCGGCCACGGCCCACTGGGGCTACCCGGATCCCTCAGAAGCCGTCGGCAGCGACGAGGTGAAATTGGAAGCGTTCAAACAAACTCTGATTCAAATAAAAAGGCGTCTGGATCTGTTTACCAGTTTGCCCTTGGCTAGTCTTAGCAAAATGGCTCTGGAAAACACGGCGCGTGAATTGGCTAAAAAGTGACCAACTTACGTAAATATTTTGCTGAGCTTGTAGGTACCGCAGCGCTTTTGTGCGCTGTGATCGGATCGGGCATCATGGCTGAAAATCTCTCAGGAGGTAACAATGGGGTGGCGCTTATCGCCAACACATTGGCCACAGTTTTTGCGCTTTATGTGCTGATTGAAGCATTCGGCCCTTTAAGCGGTGCCCACTTCAATCCTGCGGTCTCTATGGTGATGGCCTTTCGCAATGACCTGCCTCGTGCTTTGCTGCTTGGCTATATCGTGGCCCAACTGCTGGGTGCCGCCTTAGGCGCCTTGCTTGCGCATGCCATGTTTGATCTGGAGATCTTGCAATGGTCTACCAAGGTACGTAGCGGAAACAGCCAATACTTAGCGGAGGCAGTGGCCACGGCTGGACTCGTTTTTGTGATTCTGCGTTCTGGAGCTGGTAAAGCATCGATGATGGTTGCCAGCTATATCGGTGCCGCCTATTGGTTTACTGCAAGCACCTCATTTGCCAATCCAGCAGCGGTTTTTGGCCGCATGATGAGCAATACGTTTGCTGGGATTAATCCAGGCAATGCGATTCAATTTGCAGTTGCCGAGGTAATTGGTGCCTTTATTGGATTGGCGCTCTACAAGTTGCTAAGTGCTGATCCGAATCAAAGCAATCCGGACATTTAAATGGTTACTATATTTCATAACCCCGGTTGCGGAACCTCACGTAACACCTTGGCATTGATTCGCAATTCTGGCGTTGAGCCGGAGGTGGTGCTATATTTAGAAGTGCCGCCGTCCAAAGATCTATTGATGAAGCTAATCAAAGATATGGATATACCCGTGCGAGCCGTCCTACGCGAGAAGGGTACCCCCTATGCGGAATTGGATTTGGCAAATCCAAAATGGACAGATGAGGATCTACTTGATTTTATGGTCGCCCATCCCATTTTGATGAATCGACCGATTGTCGTCACCGGACTAGGCACTAAGCTCTGCCGTCCATCGGAAGTCGTCTTAGAAATTCTTCCCAATCCACAGCGGGCGGCATTTAACAAAGAAGACGGAGAGCCGGTAATCAATGAAAAGGGCTTGCGTGTCTGAGATTGAAGCAAAACTAGCTAATGTCGACCAGAGTTGCTTTCATATTCCTGAGCAGCGATTAATTAGACCTTCTAATGCATCAATCCATCGGCCGAAAATTCTATTGTTGTATGGCTCCTTGCGTGAGCGTTCGTACAGCAAATTGTTAACGCTCGAAGCGGCTCGATTGCTCGAAGCTATGGGTGCCGAGGTCAAAATATTTGATCCAAAAGACTTGCCCCAACCAGATGGTGCGCCCGACACCCACACCAAAGTCCAGGAATTGCGCGCACTCGCCGCTTGGTCTGAAGGCATGGTGTGGTGCTCGCCCGAGCGTCACGGTGCAATGACTGGGATTATGAAAAGCCAGATAGATTGGATCCCACTCTCTTTGGGCGCAGTCCGTCCTACGCAAGGTAAAACATTGGCAGTGATGGAGGTCAGCGGTGGATCGCAATCATTTAACGCCGTCAATCAAATGCGTATATTGGGCCGGTGGATGCGGATGATCACCATTCCCAATCAAAGCTCGGTCGCTAAGGCATTTCTGGAATTTGACGAGGAAGGGCGAATGAAGCCCTCTGCCTACTATGACCGAGTCGTAGATGTAATGGAAGAGCTTATGAAATTCACCCTGCTCACGCGGGATGTAGCGCCATATCTGGTAGATCGGTATAGTGAGCGAAGGGAATCGGCTGCGCAATTGAGCAAGCGAGTTAATCAAAAGTCAATTTAATAAATGGCGGTCCAAGATGCTTAGACTTCCATGATCGGTAAGGCATTTTTAAGCACAAAGTTTGCGATGGTTGGCACATCCCCTAGGTCTAGCTCTGCGATACCAACCCCTGAAATTTTCTTATCGCTGGCGATTGCTATAGTGCCGATCAATTGAGGCCAAAGCGGTTTCTTTTCTAGACTATCACGACGGATGGCGGTGAAATCACCTTCGTACTCATCAAGTAGGTCTTGATTGGTTATGCCCGTCTTGTTCTTCAGAACGGCAGTGCCTGTGATGCAGTAGACATCATCCGCGTCGTAACGCGCCATATTTTGCGTTGACTTCGTTGAGCAAATCCGCAGTCGTCTTTTGCCCGTCTACGTAGGCTTTGAGCGCTGGCTTTAGGCTTTCGCTGGGCCTGAGGTTTTCAACGCGCAGAGTGGCCAGCATGTTGGCAACATTTCTTTGACGTACAGACTGGTTAGGGGCTGGGTTTGACATGTCACTACCTTTTCATTTCAGCAATATTTTAGCTTGGCAGCATCTGCTTGTCACTGGGCGTTTACCGGGAAAACGCCAGTTTCGTGGGATATGCGCCACGGCCTCGGCTTAGCCCGGCTAGGTCCAAAACAACTGGGGGCGCTGGGGATTTTCAGGTCAGCGGTGCCACTTCGCGATTGGGGTTTCTGCGTTACCCGGGTCAGGCTGGGTTTTTAGGAAAATTCTTCCAAATAAAGGCTAGTAGCCTCTTTTAGATTTAGTACCGCTTCCGCAACCGTTTCACCCTGAGTGGTAGTTCCGGTTTCAGGATTCAGTGCGATGAATCCGCCTTCTTCGGCGGCAGTTAGGACGGCTGTAAGTGACATGACTTACTCCAAATTTATGATGATTATGCGCACAAACTCGGATCGCACCAATTGCGCCGATACACAGATTTACTGGCAACGCACTAAGCCTACCTGTAAATATCACTACGATTGCCCACACGCAACACAAGCACTGTCATGCGCTCATCTTGAATGCTGGCGATGATCCTGAAATCACCGACTCTGTATTTCCAGAACTCGCCAAGGATCGAACCTTTTAGCGCTTGGCCGGCGCTGCGGGGATCTCTGCGGCTTAGTATTCGATCTTTCAGGAACTCAATCAGCCTTCGGGCAACCTGACGGTCCAACTTTGCAAGTTCTTTTTTGGCAGATTCATCAAATTCAATTTGCCAAGCCAAGTTCTGCCTCCACTGCCGTCAGGCTGAACGTCTTGCTCTTGCCATTACGGACCTTTGCTAGGCGTTTTTCAGCAAGGTAGAGGTCTTCCAAGTCCGCTAAATGCTCAACGATTGCTTCCCGAGCGTAGAAGCTCTTGGTTCGTCCTGTTGATTTGGCGAGCTTTTCCAGTCTGATTTCAATTTCTTCGGGTAGTCTAAGGGCGAGCATGGTGCCTCCGGTAATTTGCTATACAGGTATAGCATACACCCAAAAATGGACTAACGGTATTTAGATAGAAACCCAAGTGCTCTGGATCTCGCTGTGCCGCTGAAGCCATATTGCCCTTGGTACAGATGGGGGAGCAGGTCAGATTGAACCGCCAATCTCCTATAGGCTCTGTTAACAGAAAACTAGGTTGCTGAAATACCTATATAAATCAATAGCTTATATTGGTAAAAATAAACCGTGTAATAAATCGTGTAATACCTAATTTTGTTGCATTATGTAACAAACTAGTTTTTTGTTCCGTTTTCACTCCGGTCGGATTGAAAAATCAAGTGGGCCGGAGTGATTTCACTTTGGGTCGCCAGCACTAACGATCAAAGCGCCGATTTGTATTCTTCGGCGATAACGTCAGTCGGTGCATCGGATGTGCAACTCACTTGACAACTGATTGGCCTTCGCTTTCTCGCATTTTTATCAGTTCAGCGGCTTGGATGTGTACATTCTTTCCGTCCACCACAACCAGAATGCTGGTGTTGGTCTTTATTGCCAGATCCTGAGCAGACCGAGCTGCGCGATGCATGGCAGCATAAGATCCGGCCAAATCCGGATCTGGAGATTTTCTGATGTCTGTCGGATTCATTTTTCGCTCCAATCAATGAGTACTGGCTGAAAGCCAGAGCTGTCATAAAACGCCCAGGAGTCAACTATCTTGCTGTACCGACCATGAAAGTTGTCTAAACCTGATTTGAAGCGTCTGCGGATGACATCTTCAGGGATATCGTGCCCACCTTGTGCCACCCTGATGGCCACTCTGGAAACCGCCGCATCGGCGCTGGGCAAGGACAAAAACCATAATTTCACCTGATACCCAAGACGTTTCCAAAGTTCAATTTTGCGTAAATAGCCTAGACCCGAAAGTGTGGTTTCAAATGCAAAACTAGTGCCCGCAACTACGCACTCGTCGATTTCTTCAAGCATCAAGCGACCGGCCTTAAGGGATGCAGATTCTGGGTTAAAGGGCGCTAACCCGGCGGCAATCAAGTCCGCGTTGATGAACCGAAGGGTTTGCGCCTCTGCAGGCAAAAAAACGCGGGCAAATGTGGTTTTGCCAGCGCCGTTTGATCCCGCAATGATGATTATTTTTTTCAAATTCGCGTTTCAGATGTCAAAAAGGCCGCGTCTTTGCCTTGGGTAAGGCGATTTTATGCCCTCAGCACTTGAATGATAACCAGCAACTTGCCCCCGGGATACGCGACAAACCGGGTTTGAGCCCCAAGCTTGCTTCATTTACGGTGCCAATATAGGTAATCCGAATGCAAGCTTTGGGCCAAGACGGTGGTTGGCGAATGATTGCTTTGGTAATGCCCGTTTATTGCGAAATTTACTTCGACAATATTTCGTCATTGCATCAAGACTGCAATTTACGGTACAAGGTTTGCCGACTTATGCCAAGCTGTCGAGCGGCTGCAGACATGTTGCCGCGACTGTTTTCTAATGCCTGCGCTATCACTTTTTGCGATAGTTGATGCAAATTTTGCGTTGGCGGCTCGGGGTAATCTGGCAGGTTCTGGCTAAGGGTTTGGAGTATGTCCACCAAGTCGTCGGGCATGTGTGACCAAGAAATGCATGCCTCGTGGGGTTCAAGCATCGCTACGGCGGTACGCAGCACATTGCTGTACTGGCGTAAATTACCAGGCCATCGATAACGGCTCAACGCCAGCAAAAGATCGGAGTCGATATGCAAGCTCACCGGGCCACCCCATCGAACGAGCAATTGGCGCGTCAGGGCTGCAAAGTCGCTACGCTCGCGCAGGGCAGGCAGTTGTAGGCTCAGCCCATTGATGCGGTAGTACAAATCACTGCGAAATCTCCCGGTGTCAGCGGCTTTGGGCAAGTCTTGATGGGTAGCGCAGACCAGCGCAAAGTTGACCGCAACGGCATGGCCACCGCCCAAGGGCGTGACCTGGCGCTCTTGCAGCACGCGCAAAAGACGGGTCTGCATAAGCAAGGGCATGTCGCCAATCTCGTCCAAAAACAAGGTGCCACCTTGGGCCTCGCGCAATCGGCCTATCGAGCCCTGCTTGCTTGCGCCCGTGAACGCTCCTGGTGTGTAACCAAAAAGCTCAGACTCAATCAAGTGTTCGGGTAAGGCGGCGCAGTTGATCGCCACAAACGGACCGCCTCTGCGCGCCGAGCTTTCGTGTAATGCTTTTGCAAACCACTCCTTGCCCACACCTGACTCGCCCAGCAGCAGCAGCGGGATGTCTTTGTCAGCCACACGGCGGGCCTTGGCGGCGGCTGCCCCGCAAACATCATTCATTTACACGGACACTAAAGGTGGAACACTTATCGGGCGATGGGTCAAACGCATATTTGGGTGAAACCGCATCAGACCATTTTCAGGGAGGCTCGGTTTTTTGCCTTGTTTAAATTCGGTTCGGATTGAAAAATCAAGTAGGCGAGGGTGATTTCATTTTCGCTGACATATTGACTGCGCTTCACGATGCTACATCAACCATTTTGCAAAAAATCTAAGCACGTACGATTAAACAGGTCCCGATGTTCCACTTGCACCCAGTGGCCGCAGCGATTGACTAATTGCATACGAGCCCATGGTGCGTTCTCAACTATCTTCAAGGCCCCCCCGAGGGGGTTGAACTGATCATTCACACCCCAAAAACCGAATATGGGGCATTGCAGTTCCTTTAGTCGCTCAGTCATATTGGGTATCTTCATGACTGATCGAGCGGCTTGTGTTTGTATAGCGGCAATCGGCGCTCGCTCCGCAATGATTTCATCAGTTAGAAGACTTGGATCAAACAACTGCATAGACATAACGCTGCGCATCGCTTGCGCACCAGTTTTACCAGATTGGTAAATCTTAAACATGTTTGCAATACCAGGCATATCAAGATAGGTTTGTAGGTCTTCTACGCCACCAGGCGCCATGAGGATTAGCCGGTCTACTTCATTTGGATAGGCCAGTGCATACCCTAAAGCTACGGCCCCGCCAAGTGAGTTGCCAAGCAGTGTGACTTTATTTAGGCCAAGCGCATCAATCAAACCTTTGACTCCAGCTACAAAGAAGTCAAGGTCATACATTGGTATATCCGGTTTGCTGGATAGTCCAAAGCCCAGGAGGTCTGGCACGATGGTACGGTAACCCCCTTGAGCAAATACAGGGTAATTACCTTTGAAGTTGCTATAGCCGCTGGCACCGGCTCCCGCGCCATGCAGGAATATTATGGCCTCGCCCTTCCCAAGGTCATGGTAATGGACACGTCGCGGTGCCCCTGCCACCTCGGGGATATCCGCAAAGTGACCTACAGGAATTGACGAGATCTGGGTCATGGTTAATCCTCACTGATTAATGTTGGCAGTAATTGCCGTAAGGATGGCAGTGAACTAGGGCCGATTCTTAGTCTTATCGGACTAGAAACTGCCCGGCAGGGGGTGCGAGTATGGTGACAACGAAATTTCCCCATGCGTGCACAAAAACTATTGACCGCTTCTCGGTCTAAGTGTCTGGAGATAAACATGTCAGAAGACCACTATTTGACCCCCCTGGCGATCGAGCTGATAGAACGCGCAAGATCCATGGCACCCAAGCTGTCTGAGCGGGCAAGGGGGGCGGAGGATGCCGGTCTAATTCATATTGAGACAATCCGGGAAATGCAGGATGCCGGGTTCTTCAAAATCCTCCAGCCACAGCGCTGGGGCGGGTATGAGATGGATCCAAGAGTGTTTTATAGCGTTCAGATGGCTCTTGCTGAAGGCTGTATGGCGACCGCTTGGATCTATGGGGTTGTTGGTGTGCACAACTGGCAGCTACCACTATTTCCTGAAGAGGCACAGCAGGATGTTTGGTCTAAGGACAATTCAACACTGATTGCATCTACCTATATGCCAACCGGCAAGGCCGACAAAGTGGACGGTGGTTACAGCTTCAGTGGCCGATGGAGTTGGAGTAGTGGAGTCGAGCATTGCGAATGGATACTACTTGGCGGTCTGCTGCCGAAAATAGACGGTTCGGGGATAGAACATTGCACTTTTCTATTACCTAAGTCAGACTTTAAAGTAGTGCATAACTTTGATGTTCTTGGACTTCGCGCTACTGGTAGTCATGACATCGTCGTTGAAAATGCTTTTGTTCCGGAACACCGTACCCAACGAACCAATGACCATAGCGATGCTGGTTGTCCTGGACGCGCGACCAATCCGGGCTGGCTTTATAGAATTCCATTTACCCAGGTATTTCAAAGGGCGGTATCTACGGCATGCATCGGAGCGACCAATGGAGCAATTGCCAGTTTTAGATTGCGCGCGGCTAGCTTCGTCGGGAAACATGGGTCCAAGACGGCTGAGGATGTGAATGCGCAATTGGCTGTTAGCGAAGCCATGATGGCTACAGACCAATTGGAGCTAGTCCTTATGCGCAATTACCAACGGATTGTCAATTGCGCCAGAACCGGCGAACGCATGCCCGTCGAAGAACGTTTGATGCAACGGGCTCAATCCTCTCAGGTTCCCAAAATATGCGCTGATGCAGTGAACGAAATTATGCGCGCATGTGCTGCCGGAGGCGTCTTTAAAACCAATCCAATTGAGCGCATCTTTAGAGATTTACATGTTGCTCGCGGTCATATCGCAAACAACACTGACGCATATGCACGTGCCCATGGTTCAGTGATGCTGGGTCTGCCAAATATGGATCCTTTTGTTTAAGCGTTTTGCAGATCACTGATTGAGGAGAAATTCCATGGATGAACAATTTGATTTGATTGTTGTGGGCTCTGGTGCCGGCGCTTTGCTATCAGCTATCCGTGCGGCTGATGCCGGATTAAAGCCTCTCGTGGTTGAAAAGTCTCACCTAATTGGTGGCACTTCAGCTATTTCAGGCGGTGCAATTTGGATTCCGCTGAACAGCGACATGCCCTCTGCCGGTGTTGCGGACGACATTGAAAGAGCGTTCCTTTATGTCAAGACCTGTGCAAAAGGCATGGCCACTGATGATCGTGTGCTCGCATATGTGGAGTCCGCCCAACTGATGACCCAGTATCTCAGTGAGATAGGGATTCCGTACCGGTGCATGCCCCAATACGCAGATTACTATCCGGATGTGCCGGGTGCATTGCCCGGTGGAAGGACAATGGATCCAGTAGATTTTGATGGCGACAATCTCGGTATCAAAGCGCTCGAAGATGTGCGTCCAACAAACCCTGGGCAGTTAATTTTTGGGCGAATGCAAATGAACGCATTTGAGGCTCGCATTATGCTGGCGCGTGAGCCTCAGGCGAAGTGGATGCTTTTAAGAATCATGTTGCGCTACGCTTTTGATTTTCGCTGGCGATTGAGGTCCAAACGGGATCGTCGTTTAACCGGGGGACAGGCCTTGATCGCAGGCCTCTACGCTGCAATTCGCAAACGGAACATACCTGTCTGGTTAAATTGTCCGTTGAAGTCTCTGACCATTGACCGAAATGATGGCGATCGGGTTAGCGGTGTCATCGTAGAGAGGGAAGGGCGACTGTTGCCACTTTTGGCCAAGTGCGCAGTTGTTCTCGGTGCCGGCGGCTTTGAGCGCAATCAGTCGATGCGGGAGCAGTATCTGCCATCACCGACCCAATCCGGTTGGACGGCTACTCCGCCCTCATGCAATACGGGGGACGCGATATTGGCTGGTGCGGCCATCGGGGCGCAGTTGCACCTGATGAGCCACACTTGGGGAGCCCCGACGCTGGAAGTTCCGAAAGAAGAAAAATATAGAGCCGTTTTTGTTGAGCGCTCACTGCCAGGTTGCATGGTAGTGAACCAACTTGGGAAGCGTTTCCTCAATGAATCTGGTCCTTATCCCGAGTTTCAGCAAGCTATGTTTGAGGAGCATCACAAAAATAGAGGAGCAATTCCTGCCTGGATTGTGTTTGACGCCGACTTTAGAGCAAATAACCCGATGGGGCCATTAATCCCAAGTAGTGTCGCTCCCGACCACAAACTTCCGAAGGACTGGCTCGGCACGGTGTATTGGAAGGGAGAGACCCTGGAAGATTTGGCTAGTCAAATTGGAATCGCACCTACTGGCCTGGTAGCGAGCGCGCGGCGGATGACGGAATTCGCAGTTACAGGGAAGGACTTGGAATTTGATCGTGGAGGTAATTGTTTCGATCGATATTACGGCGACCCAACTTTGAAAAATCCGAATCTTGGCCCTATCGCCAAAGGGCCCTTTTATGCGATGAAACTTTTCCCTGGCGACATCGGTACTAAGGGCGGCTTATTGACAGACCTCAATGCAAGGGTGCTCAACGTTACCGGACAGCCCATTGGCGGACTTTATTGCATTGGTAACAACAGTGCTTCTGTGATGGGGCCAGCCTATCCCGGCGCAGGTTCGACGTTAGGACCAGCGATGACGTTTGCGTACCGTGCAGTTGCGCATATGACCGGTAAATCTATCGCGCTAGAGCGAACCGATCTGCTGGAAGCTTGAGCGACTAGTGAATGTTTCTGATTGCTGGTGGTTTAGTCCCATCGGACTAGATTTTCTTAGATATCGTGCCGAATAATCTAGGCATATTTTCAAAGATTGGAGATTTTCTATGTTGAATATTCGTGCTTTGGCCTACGTCATTGCTGAAACATCGGACGTAAAGCGCTGGTCTGATTACGCTAGTAACGTTCTTGGCGTTATGGTGTCTGAAAGTTCCCATGGCGACCTGCATTTGAAGATGGATGAACGTCAGTACCGTATTGCGGTACAACCTGGCAAGCGAAACTGCTATGTCGCAAGTGGTTGGGAGTTGCTTGACAGTGAAGCTTTTGACTCAGCGTTAAGTTGGTTAACCGAAAAGGGGGTTTCATATGATTTGGGTACCCCGGAATTGTGTGCCAAGCGCTGTGTCCAGCAACTAGCGGCCATCGTCGATCCGTCGGGCAATAGGCACGAACTTGTCTGGGGATTCAAGTCTGACTTTATGCATTTTGCATCGCCAACTGGCGTTTCAGGCTTTGTAACGGGTGATTTAGGTCTGGGGCATACCGTATTGCCAGCACCGAATTTTGACGAAACCGTTGTCTTTGTTAAAGATGTTATGGGCTTTGGTCTGTCAGATTTGTTTAACTTTAAACCTGGTGGTGATGCAGGTCCAGTCTTGCCGATTAACTTCTTCCATTGCGCAAATGCTAGACACCACAGTCTCGGTTTAGCCGGTTTTCCGGTTGAAAGTGGCTGCGTACATGTGATGGTTGAAGTTGATTCAATGCCTGAGGTTGGTCGTGCAATGGATCGACGAGCATCTGATGGTGCCAAGCTGACAGCCACATTGGGTCAGCACACAAACGACAAAATGATATCTTTTTACATGCAATCTCCGTCTGGGTTTGATGTTGAGTTTGGCTATGGAGGAAAGGTCTGTGACTGGGATCAACATATCGTCCACGAGTTCACCCGTGTGAGTCTGTGGGGCCATGACTTTTCAGTAGGACAAAAAGAGTAAACAGACAAGTAAACAACGCTCATTGTTAAGCATTATTTCTCTGGCAGCAAAGTTTAAGAGTCTTTGGTATGACTTTGACCCTTGAGCAGAAATCCATTCAATTGGCTGTGGGCCAATTATTGGCGAAGCAAGCCTCGTCCGCTAGATTACGCGCAGCCATGGAAAGCGGTGATATCGATCGCAAGCTTTGGCAGGAAATCGCGAATTTGGGGTGCTGCTCCCTACATCTTTCCGAAGCCCAAGGCGGACTAGGTATGGGAATACTCGAGTTATGCTTGGTTTCTGAGCAACTTGGTCGGCACTTGGCCTATTTTCCCTGGTTCGAAAGCGTTGTGTTGGGAACGAATTTGCTGCTTGAGCTCGGTGCAGCCTCAGAGAAGTGGATACCTGAATTGGCAAAGGGCAGCCTGATTACTTGCCTTTCGATGGATCCAATTGAGGCGAGCCCAGATGGCATTGGCTGGTCTCTGAATGGACAGATAGAGCAATTTCAAGCAGCTGGCGTAGCTGACTTGTTGTTGGTAACAGCATCGCTGCCTGGTGGTGAATTGCTATTGTTTGCATTACCTCGAAACATGGCGGGAGTGTCAATAAAGCCATTGCAGTTGCACGATGCAACAAGACCTGCCGCAAAGGTTGCGGTTAACGCACTGTATATTGAAAATTGCATTGCCCGCGGAAAATTTTTGGAAGAAAAATTATCCAAACTCCGCCTCATCGCTGCAACCGTTTTAGCAGCTGAGCAGATCGGAGTGGCACAGCAATGCCTAGATATTAGCCTGGCTTATGTCAAAGCTAGGGTGCAATTTGGCCAAACGATTGCTACTTTTCAGGCGGTCAAGCACCGGTGTGCCAAGATGATGGTTAGTATTGAGGTTGCGCGTTCTGCGGTTTATGCAGCAGCCATTAATTCAGAACTTCTATCAGTCGCGGCAGCACGTTGTATGGCTACCGAGGCGGCGCAGTACTGCACACAAGAAGCGATACAACTTCATGGAGGAGTTGGTTTTTGCTGGGATTATGATCCCCATTTTTACTTTAAAAGAGCACAAAGTAACAGCCATTGGCTCGGCGTAAGCTCGCAATGGATAGACGAAGTATCCGCTGAGTTGTTGAAGACGCACCACTGCGATTCTACGCCGCTTGATCAATTCCAAGCAGAGGTGGATTTATGGCTTAAACAGCATCTGCGTGATGATTTTGAGGTAATTCGCGGCTGCCTCGGTCCTGGCGATGATGGTTTCGAACCAGATCTAGCTAAGCGCTGGGAGCAATGTCTAGCCGATGGCGGCTGGGTGGGCCTGGGTTGGCCAGATTCACATGGCGGACGTGATTTGCCTCTGTCTAAGCAGGTCGCTTTTCACGAGGCTTATGCGCGAGCTGGCGGTCCAGGGCGCATCGGCCATATTGGAGAGTTTTTGCTTGCTCCAACATTAATGGCGTATGGCACAGTAGAGCAACAGAAGCGATTTTTACCTGGCATCAGGGCGGGCACCGTTTATTGGGCGCAGGGTTATTCAGAACCTGACGCTGGTTCCGACCTAGCGAATGTTAAGACACATGCCAAGCGAGATGGTAGCGACTGGGTCATAAATGGCCAAAAAGTTTGGACGTCATGGGCTCGGGAATCTGATTGGATCTTTGTACTGGCGCGCACTGAAGTCGGCTCAAAACGTCATACTGGTTTGAGTTTATTACTTGTGCCTTTAAGACAGCCTGGAATCACCATACGGCCGATCCGGCAGATGACAGGTAGCTCCGAATTCAACGAAATTTTTTTTGATAGTGCGCGCACTGAGGCCTCGTTGCATCTTGGTGAATTGGGCCAAGGATGGAAGGTTGCGATGGATCTGCTGGGTTTTGAGCGAGGTGTTTCAACATTAGCCCAGCAAGCGCAATTCAGTCATGAAATGCAACTGGTGCTGAATAAAGCCCGAAGTGATGGGATATCCAAAGAGTCGATGCTCGCCCAACGCATAGCGATGTCAGCTCTAGGTCTTAGAGCTTTGCGCGCTAATGCATTGCGCGTACTAAGCAGTGATGCCGGAAGCCCAGAGTCATTTGTCGCTAAGTACGCTTGGTCAAATTGGCATCGAGACTTCGGTCGATTAGCAGCAGATGTACTTGGAGCTCGGGCTAACGTAATTGACAGTGATCCATCCGCTCAACGAATGCGTCAGGTTTGGCTTCATAGCCGCGCTGACACTATTTACGCAGGAAGCAACGAAATTCAATTGAACTTAATTGCAGAGCGCGCTTTAGGTATGCCGCGAGCCCAAGAGTTCACTGGAAAGCCTAAAACCAAGACAAAAGAGGCAATCAGCCTTACAGGCAGTTCTATAGCACTGTGATTTCTAAAGGAGATGCGATGAGATTAATAGACAAAGTGGCGATCGTCACTGGCGCGGGTTCTGGCATTGGTGAAGCGACTGCGCATCGGTTGGCGCAAGAGGGAGCCTATGTATTTGCAACCGACATAAACCTTTCTACCGTTGAGAAAGTTGTTGCTGATATTCTCGCTAATGGGGGTAGGGCCCAGGCTTGGTATCAAGACGTCACAGACGAAATTGGCTGGAAGACATTAATGGCAAGTGTGATTGAGCAACAAGGACAGCTGGACATTTTGGTCAATAACGCCGGGATTGTAATGACAGGTAGCGCGGAGGATACATCGCTTGATGATTGGAATCGAACACAAAAGGTGAACTTTGATGCGGTATTTATCGGTACTCGCGAGGCTATCTTGATAATGAAAAATAGCGGAGGTTCTATTATAAATATGTCTTCCATTGATGGTATCATTGGGGAACCGATGGCAGCTGCATATAGTGCCAGCAAGGGAGGGGTCCGTCTTTTTTCGAAATCCGCCGCCCTTCACTGTGCCAATAAAGGCTACCGTATACGAGTCAACTCTCTTCACCCAGGTGTCATTAAAACGCCTATGGTGGCAAATGCATTTGCTGCGCTACCACCAGCGGACAGAGACGCTTTGATTGCCAGATTAGAGGCGCAAGTTCCGCTTGGCGCCTGGGGTGAACCGGTGGACATAGCCAACGGTGTTCTTTTCCTCGCCTCGGATGAGTCGCGCTATATGACTGGCGCTGAATTGGTAATTGATGGTGGGTACACCGCCAAATAGGATCGACTGCCAGGGATTGGACCAAACTTTAGATCGCTGCTTTGGCCTTACCTAAGCCCTTGCTAGGAAGGGAGTCGGGGACTGGCCGGCCGCAGATTGGCTGTCTAGAAACGAGGGGATGTGTCTAATAGGAAATCCCCAAGTACTCCGATTTCTAGTCTTTTTAGACCATGAAACCGTACCCCCTGATGAATCAAGCTACCGGTGGACCGTTAATCAGGCCGCTACACATTAGTCGGCTATTCAATAAGGAGACTACATCGTGCTTAAAAAATCCCCCAATTTGCGCCCGATCCCCTTGGCAATATTGACCATGATTGTGCTTACGGCAACTGTCCAAGCGCAAGCCCAAACTCAGGAACAAAACAAGGCCGATGTAGACACGAGCGTCTTAGAACAAGTTGTCGTCACTGTGCAGCGGCGTAAGGAGAAACTTCAGGATGTGCCGGTTGCTGCGACTGCCATTGGTGCTGCAGATCTGGAATTACGCGGAATAGGAAATATTGCCGATCTCAGCTCAATGGCGCCCAATTTACTCGTTTTGCATACGCCGGGAAATGCTAGCGCTTCGCAAATTGCGATTCGTGGTTCGGTAACCTCAAACCCTGCGCTATTCTGGGAAACTACTGTTGGCATGTATGTTGATGGCGTATTTGTGGGGAAAAGTCAGGGATCAATTTTCGACTTGGTAGACCTGGAAAGGGTAGAAGTTCTGCGTGGCCCTCAGGGAACGCTGTATGGCAGAAATACCATCGCTGGCGCAGTGAACATGATCACTCGTAAACCATCTGGCGAACTGAGTGGAAGTGTCAATGTTGACATTGGAAATTTCAATGCTCGGATTGAAAAACTGTCTCTTGATCTACCTGCCCTAGGGCCATTAAACGCTTCGATTGGCTTACGCGACGAAAAACGCGATGGGTGGGTAAAAACAACGGCAGGAAGCTCTGTTACTGATTTAAACAGCAGAAACGTCCAAGGCGGACGCTTAGCGCTAACTCTTGATGCTAGTAAAGATCTTCAGATCGACTATCGTTACGACTGGAGTAAGGCCAATCAGACTCCGACGTTTTCCCAGGTTGTTAGGTCCGACGTTGCCACCATGTTTTATATTCCTGGCATCCAAGTGAACCAATCACGGCAGACAAGTGCCTCGATTGATGGGCCTTCCTTTGAGCGTTACAACATAGCCGGGAATTCTCTGACGGCCGAGTACAAAGTAGGAGCAAATAATACTGTGAAGTATATTTTGTCCCACAGAACTATGGCTTGGGCTGATGCATTAGATCTGGACGGTTCGCCGATACCTTTAGCGCATACATCCCGAATTTCGGACTACAGCCAAGACTCTAATGAACTTCAATGGCTTGGAAGCAGCGGCGATTTCAATTATGTCAGTGGGATCTACGCGTTTAAGGATAACGGGGTAACGAATAATCCACAGAGTTTTTTCTTTGGAGCACAGAATTTCGATTCGCTTTACGGTTTTTCAACGAATGCGCTTTCCTTCTACGGGCAGGTGGACTACAAACTTAGCCAAAACATGACCTTAACCGGTGGTTTACGCAAAACTTCAGAGGACAAAACCGTTCTTCGTCAACTTTCACAAAGCGGCATTGCAACGACTTACTCTGCAACAGGCGTTCCGACCTATACCCCCTACGGTTTCGTTTTGATCCCAGCAGGCACTACTGGCGCGACATCGTTCAGCGCTACAACGCCTATGCTCAGTCTGAGCTATAAGATCAATAAGGATACGAATGTTTATGCGCGATATTCTGAAGGCTTCAAGAGCGGAGGTTTTAATGGTGAAGCCCAAACCGCAGCTGCCGTCTTAACGCCATTTTTGCCGGAAAAACTCCAATCCATTGAAGTAGGGGCCAAGACTACATTTGATCAGAACCGGGGACAGTTAAACATAGCGGTATTCAGTAACCATACATCAGACCAACAAGAGGCCATCTTTACCGCCAAGGGGGCTGCTGCAACTGACATTCGCAATGTAGGGCGATCCAGCACCCAGGGTCTTGAGGTTGAAGGACAATGGAAACCAACCCGTGACTTGAGACTTCAAGTAGGTTATGGTTACATGACAGGGAAGTTTGACGAGTTTAATGAATTAGGCGTCGATGTTGCAAACAACCGAGCCTTCATTTTTGCACCTAAGAATACGCTCAACCTGTTGCTAGACGCAGTAATTGCAAGAACCTCCGTAGGTACTCTTCGTGGGGTAGTGGACTATAGCTACAGCGACTCCTATTACCTATATCCATACCAGTTGAATTCAGCAGACCCGACCAGTGCTGTTGCGGCGAATACGCTTATCGAACCGTCAGGAATTTTGAATTTGCGTCTGAAACTCGAAAACATCAATCTCTGGGGTAATACTGCGAGCGCCTCGCTTTGGGTGAAAAATGCAAGCGATCAAGCGCAAATTGCGAACAAGATCGACTTTGGACCTGGGTTTGCTAATCTGACACCAGCCTATTTCAACGAACCACGTACTTTCGGGTTGAGTCTGGTAATGAAATGGTGACTGTTACGTATTAGATATGAAACACTTCAGACATGAATCGCCGTAGCCTTTTCATTCCTTCCGGTCGTTTGAGTTTTTGACCAGTCAAAGTATCTATGCTACTTATACTTCGATTGGTCAATTCATCTGACGTCGCTATTATTTTGGAGCCTAAAAATGGCAACGACAAGTGACTATCGGATTGGGGAATTCACCTTTCCTCGCGGCTGGTTTATGATCGCCGACGCCGAAGAATTGAACACGCACAAACCTTTGCCCGTTAGGTACTTCGGTAAAGATTTCGCACTTTATCGTGGACAAGCTACCGGCAAAGTCATTTTGTTAGATGCTTATTGCCCACACATGAAGACGCATTTGGCTGCGCCAAATAACACTTCCTATGTTGTGCTTGACCGTGGAGGTAGCAATATCGAAGGCGACGCAATTCGTTGTCCTTACCATGCCTGGCGCTTTGGACCCGATGGAAAGTGTGATGAAATTCCGTACCATGATGGTCCAATTCCTGCAGCGGCATGCGTGAAAAGTTGGACTGTTGTTGAAAGTCTTGGTGCGATTTGGGTGTGGCATGACCCCGAAGGGGGAGATCCCGAATGGGCGCATCCAAGCCTTCCGCAATGGGACGATAACGGTTGGGTAAACGGTCATTGGGATCATCTTGGCGTCTTAAATCAACATCCGCAAGAAGTAATCGATAACATCGCAGACTACAGCCATCTTGGTCCTATTCATGGTTCTACCGTAGAGCGGTTTGAAAATGAATTTAAAGGCCATTTAGCGATCCAACGCCAATGTGGCGGACACCGTACGCTTGTTGCTGCTGATGGAAGTGCATCAACCTTGCATACTGATACGGTTTACCATGGCCCGGGTGTACTCATTTCAATGTTGACTGGCATGTTCGAAACCGCGCTACTCATCATGCACACGCCGATCGACGATGGACAAATTAAGGTCTGGCATTCTTTGATAGTTAGGTCACCTAGTGGTTCTGCTCCAACTACCAGCGATGATCTAGTGGCCGCTAAGCAGTTTCAAGAAATGAGCCGCCTTGCCTTTGTACAAGATTTCGACGTCTGGACCAAAAAAGGGCCATGTTTAAACGGACTATTTTTACCTAGCGATGGGCCGTTCATGAAAGCAAGAATTTGGTACAAGCAGTTCTACAATCCGCGCGCCAAGCGAAAAGAGTACCTTGATCAATGTGAAGGCATGTATCACGTACAGGGAGTTCTTCCCTATACGCAATCAGCTCAGTAAGCTTAAGTTCAACCGAGTTGAACTACGCTGTTCATAACCATTAGTACAAGTTCGGTTCGGCGGGTAACTCCCATCTTTGAGAAAATGGTGCGTAGGTGGGCGCGAACAGTATTACGTCGAATGTTCAGTTGCTCGCTCGCTTCATCTAAACTCACTCCGTTAGCTAATAAGAGTGCAAGCCTGGCCTCTGAGCGCGTTAGATCAAATAGACGCCTAATCACCTCATTGGATCCTTGTGTTCCGCGCTGTGGATCGCGTAGAAATATAGCAACGCAGGGGTGATGGCCACTACCTGACCATCTATCTTTGGGAAGTGTTCTAACCAACAGACTTAACTTGCTTCCTCCAGATGGACGTGTGATAGAGATTGCTTCAATTAGCGTCGGAGCATTTGCCTGTTTACTCGTCTTGGGTTGCATAGAAGCATAAGCAGCATCAATCACCGCTTTAAGTTTTCTTTGCTCAGTAGGATATCCTGCCCTTAATGTTTTACCAATTACGCTAATGCCGTCTTGCTCAGCAAGGATAACATTGGCCTGCTCATTGATCGAGTGGATTAAGCCCTTCTCGTCGAGCGTTAACATTCCGATACGCATTCGATCAACGGTGCCCGCATACAACTTCCGTTCGGTGTCTAGATGCTGTAAATGAGAACGCAGTCGAACCGCTTGTTTCAAATGCGGCAACAACATCTGTGTAATTGATTTTTCGCGCTCACCAAATGGAAATTGCGCTTCCGAGCGCGCAACACGCAGTCTGCATTCTTCCTCTTCGCTGTCAGAGCTTAAATCTGCGCCCATGATGTGGCGCACGCCCTGCGGTTTCAAATACTCAAGATAGAAAACGCTTTCAAGCCATTTTGCTTCGCCGATAATATCGGCTGCAACAAGCACTTGGTCAGGAGGAAGGTTGCAAAAAACGTCTAGTTCAAAGAACCGTGAGTTATAGAGGGCAAAAAAGCGCGCTTCAGTAGGACCTTCACTCACCATCAAACTTGCTCGGTCAGGCGCTGCCGGTCGAATAATTAATGTCGTGCTCATCGCGCCGAGCAAAGAATTTAGCATTTTGACAAACGTACGCCACGGCGGCGATTCCAGTGGGCCTTGATAAATTGCTTGTATCAACCGATTGAAATCTGCGACTGGCATATTCAAGTTCGAAGTCACCAAACTACTATCGGGAACTACATCTCCCGCAACAGCTTTTACTCTCATGCCTGCCAGTCGCTTCTCTCCGCCTTCTAAAAAATCCTTACTCCAGAAATAATAAAGGCTGCGACCGATTCCCTCTGCACGACATAACTCGGCAATGCTTATGTCTCCCCTAAGTCCAGTTAGAACAATCCGAATTTTTTCATCTGGCGAAAAACGTCGTCTTTCTATACTTCTACTGGAAATTATGGTTTTCTCAGAGGATTTCGTATTTAGGACGGTTTCCAAATTCATCCTTTCTCCAAGGGCTTGACTTGGAATTTACTCACTATTACTGGGCGTAAGCTGTTCCGATGAAATTTAGCCGCAACACAGAAATTTACGCTTGTAAGTCAATCGGGCGAGGGAAGCAATCCGAAGCAGCATATTGGCCATTATGTTGCGAGGTATAGTGAAATGGCAATGCGTGTAACTCCCTAGTCTATAAGCGTGTGAGGAAAAAGACTTGTCTTTGGCCGAGATTGGGCTTGGCGAACATTGCGGAAAGAAGTTGGCAAATTTTTTCGCCTATTTTTTGCAGGAACCGAGGGTAAACACTTGCCAAACAGCCCATTTCTAACGGCAAGTAGAGTCAGGCTGCGCGCCTCGCGTTATTCCAAAATTCGCAAAGTCAACAATATCGTCCGTATTTTGATTAAGTGAGGAATGATGCCTCCTGTAGATACCCCATTTGGGCCTCATGTGGTCAGCGCCTTGTCGCCATAGCTCTAGCCCGGTTTGATCAACTGAAACAAGTTGTCTTCCCTGTTGGTCAATAATGCTTACTTGATAGCGTCCAGCCGTATTTGAAAAAGTGATTTGTTCGCGCACATCTAACCATTGGCCCCTGGCTTGGGATAATTCGACAGCTTGGATTTTTTGGTAGGTGGCTGAATTGGTTTTCCCATCGCCTAAGTAACGAATCTCCATTAGTCCATTGGACAATGGCGTAAATGTAATAAGTGGTGAATCTGAAAAATTACCACCGTACGCTTTAATTTGATGAAGATGCGTAAAACTAGGTGAAAACTTCATGTCGGAGCTAATTTTGAAGCGCCATGTGTATACGAAGGTATCGCCTTCCCGGGCTTTAAATGCTTGATGTATTCCGCCAGCGCTGGGGGCAAGTTTGATTTCTGTGCGTGATCTATCGCCCCCCTCTGAAATGGGCACACGATCAAGGTTGACATCATTAGGCTCACTGGCCAAAAAAGAAAAATATGGCCCTACAAAGCTATCTTCAGGCATTGAAATAATGTGAGGGCGGTTCGGTACGCTTACGCCGTCACTTGGGGCTTCCACCGCGCCGGCGCCCAACACACTTTCGATGAGGGCGTAAGTACCAAGTGCACCCTTAGGATTCGCATTTAGACATAAAGTATTTCCGACCACCCCATTGGGACGATCGCTGGCCGAGGCAGTCTGCATTATCAAGAGCAGTGCCCAAGGTCCTAAAGTAACTAGGAGGCTTTTTACCTTCATGTTAGATAATCTTCCCGCGCGGGGGAAAACTGATCGAGCAGCATGCTTTTTTCCTCTAAGGCAGTCACCCCGTGACTCGTGTGGTGCGGTGCTATGAATGCATCTCCCACTCTAAGTATTCGCACTTTTCCGTCGATGATGGCCTCAAATGAACCTGCTATCACGTAGGCAATCTGGTCATGTATTTCATGCGAGTGCGGCGTACCAACAGCGCCTTTGTCAAATTCCATAATTACTGACATCAGTTGGGGCGTGTGTCCTACTACTTTGCGGCGAATGCCGTCGCCCAGCTCGTTCCAGTGTATGTCTGAGTTTTTAAAGAAGTTCATAAATTTTTCATCAGTTATAAAACGGTGAGAGGCGCTTCAAGGTTGAGAGGCAGAAAAAGAAAGTTTCGATATTTTAATTAAAAATATTTAATTATTAAAATTTTCGATATGCACAAGCGGATTCGCATCGCTTGCTGACTACTTTCGAACCTGCACTACCCAGCGTTTTGTGCGGGGCATGAATTGATGGGCTATCCCTAATCCCGAAGTCAGGTACCAACCTAATGTGTAGGTACGCTGGCGATGGCAATACCTAAATCCTGTAAGGCCAGCGACACGGCGTTTACCGCTTGCTCCATTTCAACAGTTCCAATCGCGCCTATGCAACCGACCCGAAAGGTCTCTACCTGCGTCAGTTTGCCCGGGTAAAGAATAAAGCCGTGTCGTTTGGCCGCATCGTAGAATTTCTTGAAGGCGTAGGCTGGGTCGGCGGGCGCATGGAAGGTTACTATGATCGGCGCCTGAATATCTGCCGACAAAAAGGGCTGAAAGCCCAGCGCCTTCATACCGATTAGCAAGGTCTGACAGTTGGCCTGGTAACGTAAAAGACGTGCGCTTTGCCCACCTTCTTGAGCAAACTGGGCCAGTGCCTCATGTAAGGCCACCACTACATGCGTAGGCGGCGTAAACCGCCATTGCCCGGTCTTTTCCATATAGGTGAACTGGTCGTGCAAGTCCATAGCCAGTGACTGGCTATTGCCCACACAAGCGTGCAGAATTTCTTTGCGCAAGTAAACAAAACCCATACCCGGCACGCCTTCTAGGCACTTTCCGCTGGCTGCAATAAGCGCGTCAAAACGCATTTTGCGCGCGTCAATTGGTAGGGCGCCCAGCGAACTCATGGCATCGACGATTAGACCTTTTCCATATTGTGCGCAGGTGTCGGCAACCTCCTGCAGCGGATTTAGCACCCCGGCGCCAGTTTCGCAGTGGATTAGAACGACGTGGCTGATGCTCTTGTCTTCTTGCAATGCCGATTGCAGTGCTGCGGTCGAGACCGGGGCCGCTTCATCAAAAGGCAAAACCGTGGTCCGTCTGCCCATAAGCCTGCTCAAACTGGCGGCGCGTTTGCAATAGGCGCCGTTGTCCAGCACCAATACATGGCCTTCGCGCGGCACCACGGTGGCCACGGCGGCCTCCACGCTGAAGGTGCCGCTGCCTTGGAGGGGCACTACGACATGACTGTCCTGGCCATGGATGATATCGAGCAGGCTTTTTCGAACGCTGGCAGTCACCGCCATGAAATCGCTGTCCCAGGAACCCCAGTCCCGCAACATAGCCAGTTTGGTGCGCAAACTGGTGGTTAAGGGGCCGGGAGTAAGCAATATGGCGTCGCGGTGCATGGGCATGGAGGCTGTCCGTCTATTCGTAATTAGTGGCGCGGTGCGCTCAAGGCAGTGCAAATTGCTCGGCAGTGAGAATACCACTGCACTCTTAATTGACCGACCTCAGATCAATTTCGTTTAATGTATTTTATATGATTGTTGACAATTTGCATAAATCTGGTTTAATAGTCCGATGACAGCAACCATCGAATACACCGCAGTCCGGGAGCAGCCAACCATTGCCATGCTGCAAGCCAGTTCTCTTACCAGTGCGGTACAGCAAGCGCTCGAACGCATGATTACGCTGGGCGAGCTTGCACCGGGCGACAAACTCAATGAAGCATCATTGGCTGAGCGTCTGGGCGTCTCGAGAGGGCCAGTTCGCGAGGCATTTCGGATGCTTGAGGAAGCGGGACTGCTGACCTTGAAGAAAAACCGGGGTGTCTATGTGCGTCAGGTGCCTCTAGAGGAGGCTCTGGAGATATACGAGCTTCGGGCGATGATGGAGGCCCAAGTGGGTGCGCTCTTGGCAACCAGCGCCAGCGCCGAGCAAATCGCAGCATTGCGAACCTTGCTGGAGAGTATGGAGTCAGCTGTCGCTGCGTCCGATGCGCCGCTTTATTTCCAACTGAATGTTGAATTTCACGAGACATTGGTCTCTTTCGCCGGAAACAAAAAAATGCTCCTGCTTTACCGCAGGCTTACCCGTGAACTGGATTTGTTCCGTCGGCGTAACCTGTCGCAGCAGGCGCTTTTGTCCAACTCCATCCAGGAGCATCGAGAGGTCTTGGCTGCCATCGCCTCGCGCGACCCCGAACGGGCCGCGCAGACCTTGCGCCGCCACGTTCTGCAAAGTCGGGATCGTACGGCCCAAAGCCAGACCCAAGGTGATACCGCCCCGGATGGGGCAAAAGCCCAAAGAATTTAGAAGGAAACCCCCGATGTCCCTGCTTGTGAACCAGCGCAGCTATCCGCTGCCTCAAACCCCGGTGGTGGTGGTTTGCGTCGATGGCTGCGAGCCGGACTACATCTCCCAAGCGGTTGCCAGCGGTCACATGCCTTGGATGAAAAATATACTACAACAGGGCACAGCTATCGTCGCTGACTGTGTAGTCCCGACATTCACCAACCCCAACAATCTGTCTATCGTGACCGGCGCACCGCCCAGCGTGCACGGCATTTGCGGCAATTTTCTGTATGACACCGCTAGCGGAACCGAGGTCATGATGAACGACCCCAAGTGGCTGCGTGCTCCCACCGTACTGGCAGCCATGGCAGATGCCGGTAAGAAAGTAGCGGTGGTGACGGCCAAGGACAAATTGCGCGGACTGTTAGGTCACCAGATGCAAGGGATTTGTTTCTCGGCTGAGAAGGCAGACAAGGCAACCTTGGCCGACAACGGAATCGACCAGGTATTGGACAAAATCGGCCGACCACTGCCTAGTGTGTATAGCTCCGACCTGTCCGAGTTCGTATTTGCCGCTGGGGTGTGGCTGATGGCCCATGAAAAACCGGATCTGATGTATCTGTCTACCACCGATTACATCCAGCACAAATTTGCACCTGGTACCGACGGCGCCAACGCTTTTTACGCCATGATGGACGGTTATTTGCAGCAATTGGACGGCATGGGCTGCATCATCGCCGTGACGGCTGACCATGGCATGAACGCTAAAACTCAGATGGATGGTAGCCCCGACGTACTGTACTTGCAGGACACCTTAGATGCCTGGCTAGGCACAGCCCAGGCCCGCGTCATCCTGCCGATTACTGACCCCTACGTGGTGCACCACGGCGCCCTGGGCTCGTATGCGACGATCTATTTGTCCGCCGCGAGCAACTGCGCGCAATTGGCAGCGCGTCTGAGCACGCTGCGCGGCGTTGAAGTGGTGCTGACGCGAGATCAAGCTGCCCAGCGATTTGAATTACCCCCTGACCGGATAGGCGACCTGGTTGTGGTCTCGGAACGATTTACCGTGTTGGGGACCGCCCAATCACGCCATGACCTGTCAGGTCTGGAGGTGCCGCTGCGCTCGCACGGCGGTATCAGCGAGCAACGGGTGCCCTTGATTTTGAACCGCCCCATACCCGGCCTGGACCGCAGCCGGCGTTGGCGCAACTTCGACGCACTCGAACTGGCCATGAATTTGGCCGCATGATTTTGGAAACGCTATGACCGATATTGCCAACTTTATTCGTGAAAACCAACTTGACGCCATGCGCATGGGCGGTCATACCGTGGGCGCTGGGCGCGAACGGCACATTGCCGTGTTCAATCCTTATACCGAAGAACGCCTGGGCCAGGTGCCTAAAGCCACTTTGGAAGAAGTACGCCACGCCTACGCCTGGGCGCATGGTTACCAAAGTCGTCTGACACGTTATGAGCGGGCTGCTATCCTCAACACGACCGCCGCCTTGGCGCGCGATCATGTACAGGACATTGCCAGGTTGATCAGCGCTGAGTCAGGCTTATGCATGAAAGACGCCCTGTACGAAGCAGGCCGCGTCAGCGACGTGCTCTTATTTGGCGCCCAAGAAGTGCTCAAAGACGATGGGCAGATTTTTAGCTGCGACCTGACGCACCACGGCAAGCAACGTCGCGTTTACACCCAGCGCGCGCCTCTCTTAGGGGTTATTAGCGCGATTACGCCTTTTAACCATCCGATGAACCAGGTGGCGCATAAAGTCATACCGAGCATCGCCACGAATAACCGCATGGTGCTCAAACCCTCTGAGAAGGTTCCTTTTTCTGCGATTTATCTGGTCCATCTGTTGTACCAGGCGGGCTTGCCGCCGCAAATGCTGCAAGTGATAACGGGCGATCCGGCCGAAATTGCCGACGAAATGCTGACGCATCCGCAAGTGGACCTTATCACCTTCACCGGCGGCGTTCCGATTGGCAAATACATTGCCGCCAAAGCTGGTTACCGCCGCGTGGTCTTGGAGCTTGGCGGTAACGACCCGCTTATCGTGATGGACGATGCTGACTTGGAAGAGGCTGCTACGCTTGCCGTCAATGGTTCGTACAAAAATTCAGGCCAACGATGCACCGCTGTCAAGCGCATGCTTGTTCACGAAAAAATAGCGCAAGACTTTACCGATCTGGTGCTGGCCAAAACCCATGCCTGGAGCTACGGCGACCCGGCCGACGGCAACACTTTGATGGGCACCGTTATTGACGAACAGGCAGCCATGCTGTTTGAAGCCCGCGTTAATGAGGCGGTCTCCCAAGGTGCGCGCCTGCTGTGTGGCAACCAGCGGCGCGGCGCTTTATATGCGCCCACGGTCATAGACCAGGTTCGACCGGAGATGACCCTGGTGCGTGAGGAAACATTTGGGCCAGTCTCGCCCATCATCCGTTTTTCCAATATCGACGAAGCCATCGCTTTGGCTAACGGCACGGCCTACGGTTTGTCCAGCGGTGTGTGCACCAACCGATTGGACGACATCGTTCGCTTTGTTGACGAGTTGCAGATGGGCACGGTAAATATCCGTGAAGTTCCAGGCTACCGGCTGGAACTCACGCCATTTGGCGGCATCAAGGACTCTGGCCTGGGCTACAAAGAAGGTGTGCAGGAAGCTATTAAAAGCTTCACCAACATCAAAACCTATTCTCTGCCCTGGGTGTGAGGTCTGCTATGCAAGACCTACCAGTGCGTTTGGCCGACATACGTGACCTGTTTTTAGCCCGTGGACACTTGCAGTACACCGGTGAGCCCGTCAGTCATTTGGAGCACGCCTTGCAGTGTGCGGCGCAGGCCGAGCATGAGGGCGCCGGTGATGTCCTGATAAGTGCTGCGCTATTGCATGACCTGGGCCATTTGCTTCACGAGCTAGGAGAGACGCCTAGCGCGCGTGGCGTGGACGATGTACATGAATATCGGGTCGTGCCATTTTTGCGAGGTCTCTTCCCTGACGCAGTAATTGATGCCATCCAGCGCCATGTAAGTGCCAAGCGTTACTTGTGTGCCAGCCGCCCCGACTATTTGGCCCAGTTGTCCGAGGACTCCAAGCGCAGTCTGGCCTTGCAAGGCGGTGTCTTCAGTCCGGAGCAAGCCCAAGCGTTCTTGGGCGAACCTGGTGCACACGATGCCGTGCGCCTGCGTGTTTGGGATGACTTGGCAAAACAGCCTGGGCTGACGACGCCCGACTTACAGCATTTTTTGCAATGCGCTGCGCGCTGCGCGCTGGCCCATTGACGCTTGGTGAACAGCCTCAGCCCGCAGGTTCTGCTCGCCGTATTGGTCGGGGCCTTGCTGCACGCCAGTTGGAACGCGCTGGTCAAGTCCAGCACGGATAAGTCCCTCGATACCGCGCTGATCCACGTCTTGTGTTCGTTATATGCCCTGCCTGTGTGCTGGTATGTGGGCCTCCCCGATCCACAGGTTTGGCCCTACATCGGCGCGTCCTTGTTGGTCCATGTGGCCTACTACTTTGCGCTGGCCGGGGCTTACCGACATGGTGATTTGGGTCTGGCCTATCCCTTGATGCGCGGCACAGCACCCGTCTTGGTTGCGCTGAGTTCTTTCGTGGTGCTTGGGGAGGTGTTCACACCGCTGGCATGGGTGGGCGTGCTAGGCGTGAGTGCCGGCTTGTTATGTCTGGGTGCTGGGGGAGCGATGCTACGGCAAAATAAGGCGCTGGCTTTTGCTCTCTCCAACGCGGTTTTGATTGCTATTTACACGGTTGTCGACGCCAAGGGTGCGCGCCTGAGCGGGCATGTTTTGCAATACGTGGCGCTCTTGTTTGCTTTGGATGGATGGCCTTTTGCATTACTGGTTCTGTGGCACCGAAAGGGCGCTGTTATGCCTTACATACGCGGTCGCTGGCGCCTTGCGGCAGGCGGTGCGGTCGCCTCTTTGGCGTCTTATTCGATCGCCTTATGGGCCATGACAGTGGCGCCGGTGGCCCTGATCGCGGCGCTAAGAGAGACATCTGTGCTGTTTGCGGTGATTTTGGGCGCCTGGCTGCTCAAAGAGCCGTGGACGCGTATGCGTGTATTTGGCACAGCCTTTATCGTGATGGGTGTTATGGCACTGCGCCTCGCATAGCGGAAGTCATCATTTGTTTTTATTTTCGAAGTCAATTTGAAATACTTCTCATGCCTACTAACCGATATTCTTTATCGGAGGTATTTATGAGTAATCGTCGCAGTTTTCTTGTTAAGTCCAGTGCTACAGCAGCAGTGGTTTCCCTGGATGCAGCTCTAGTGGCATGTGGCGGCGGTAATACGACCAAACCATCCCAATTTACCTATGGTATTGCCAGTGGTGACCCGCTTGCTGATCGGGTGATCTTGTGGACTTATGCCAAGATCCCGGACAGCACAACGCCCGTAGCGCTTACTTGGCAAGTGTGCGTCGATATGAGTTTCGCCGCAGGCAAGGTAGTCAGTACCGGAACGCTGGTCACTGACGCTTCCACTGGCTTTACTGGCAAGGTTGACGCGACAGGATTAACACCTGGAACGAGTTACTACTATCGCTTTGTTGATGGTGCTGGTGTTTCCTCCGCCGTTGGAATTACCCGGACATTACCTGCCGCAAATGCCAGTTCGGTCAAGTTGGCTGTATTTTCTTGTTCTCTGTATTCGACCGGATATTTCAATGTATACGATGCGGCTCTTGCTTCTGACGCGCAGTACGCCATTCATTTAGGCGACTATATCTACGAGTATGGTGTGGGTGGTTTCGGTGATGCATCAGGCACCACTGGACGCGCTGCTCCAAGTCCAGCCAAAGACATTGTTACTTTGAGCGACTATCGCGCGCGTTATGCGCAATACCGGTCAGACCCAAATCTTCAAGCCCTCCATGCGAAGATGCCTTGGATCACAGTGTGGGATGACCATGAATTTGCAAATAATGCTTTTGTTACTGGGGCGCAAAACCACAACGCATCGCAAGGTGACTGGACCGTTCGTAAAAATAATGCTGCAACCGCATACCACGAGTGGATGCCCATTCGAACGGACAGCAGCAATTTACTGAAAATTTATCGTAGTTTTGATTTCGGTGGCCTGTTGTCACTGCATATGCTAGACACACGCATCGAGGGCCGCGTTCAGCAATATGGCTACTTTGGCGATCCGGCCAATGCTGACGGATCCGCGTACAACTATGCCGATTACGTTGGCGGCATTCAGACAGGCTCAGACGCGAACCGAACCATGATAAGCAAGACCCAAATGGATTGGTTAACAGGCCGATTTAATGCGTCAACCGCACCCTGGCAAATATTGGGCAATCAGGACATTATGGGACGTATGTGGTTCCCGGCCTCGGTATTAGGTGCGCAAGCAGCCAAAGGTGCAACAGTCGACTCCATTAGTCAAGCTGTAGGCGCATACATTACGGCCAAGGCTACCCCTGCGGCAGCGAGGTCTCCAGAGCAAGCAGGGTTGGCTAATCCATTGGTTAACCCACGTTTACCCTATAACCTTGATTCCTGGGATGGATATCCATTGCAGCGCGAAGGAATTTTGCGCACAGCCAGTGCTATGAAGAAGAATTTGATAGCTATTTCGGGCGATTCCCATAACGCATGGTTCAATAATTTGAGCCTGTTGGATGGCACCAAGGTTGGCTACGAATTCGCAGGCTCTTCTGTAACTTCGCCCGGTTTTGAAAGCGTCGGCCTCGGAGCATTCGCGCCTTTTGTAGATGGCAGCTATGTAACTAAATCCTATGGTTCAGGAATGGGCCTGGTTGACGATGTCAATTACTCCGACACCTCACGTCGTGGATATTTGCTGTTAACCGTGACACCGACAACCGTAAAAGGCGATTATGTATTTGTAGATACCATTGGGTCTACAAAGTACACGGCCACTACTGGAAAGTCAATTACCGTGAACGTGGACAGATCGGTCAATTACGCTTAATCAACCAAATAATTGCCGGCAAAGTTCCGCCCTCGGGCGGAACTCAATTCGGCTAACAGAATTTTGCGCCCAGAGGGTGTTTGACGCAAATCACGTGGCTCAATGCCGATGCGACTCAGCCATTGAATTATCTCTGAGACACCAAAATCTGCTGATTTTGCAAATATCTGGCCAAGTGATTTTTGGCAACTCGGGTTCGAGTTCACCGCAATTTCCCAAACCATTGGAAGCCAAACTGCCACTGCATGTCCATGTGGCAGATGTTCCTCGAGAGTTAGTTGATACGAAAGCGCATGGGCTAAGGCAGTTCTAGTTTGGGACATCGCAAGTCCAGCAAGTAAGCTGGCACGAACGATCTCTGTCTGCGCATCATGATTTTCACTTGACTCCAATAGTGCGGGGAGATGCGCAATCACGGTGCGCGCTGCCTCGATGGCCAGCGTTTCAGTAATAGGTGTTCGGTTGATATTCCAAAGTGACTCAAGTGCATGAGAGAGTGAATCTAAAGCGCAATCTCGGCTCAGTGTGCTAGGACATGTTCGGCTGAGATCCGGGTCAATAATGGCGCATTCCGCGAAACCATTTTGAGGCGCCCAAGACAATTTTTTAGGATTCGGTGCAAGCGTATCCCAAAGGGTAGCCCAAGGCGTCACTTCGCTGCCGGTACCCGCAGTCGTTGGAATTAACCACATCGGGTGACGATAAAACGATGTTGGTAGCGTATTGGTGCGCCAAACATGTTCCGCAGCGATATCGCTCGAAAATCGAAACCGAACCGCCTTTGCCAAATCCAAGGTGCTTCCGCCGCCAACGGCGACGATCAGACACTCAGGGTATTGGGCCAATACTGGCCATAAGCGATCGCAAAGCTCCTTGGCTCTTTGAACAGAGGCTAATCCGCCGTCAAACCAGGCGATCGATTTACATGCCACCCCCAGCATACTTCGCAAAAACTCTTCGTTTTCTCCGCCAAGCGCTCCGCGATCTGCAATGAGGACCATCGGCTGAGCAAATTGAAGTGCGTTAAATGCACCGCATCCCCAAGTTATTCGTACTGGGTTGTGCCAGCCTAAATGAAGCGTTTGCGCAGCCATGCGGAAAACATGTCAATCAAGGTGACCGTGAGAGCCAGCATAAGAAGAACAGCACAGGTTTGCGCATATTGAAAACCACGAATGACCTCGTATAAAACCACACCGATACCGCCTGCACCTACCATGCCAACCACAGAAGCAGAGCGTACGTTCGATTCAAATCTATACAAAGAATACGACAACCACAATGGCATGACCTGCGGAAGAATACCGTAAACGACTTCAGCCATTTTGTGTCCACCCATAGCGCGTATACCCTCCACTGGGCGCTCGTCGATGGCCTCTACCGCTTCGGAAAACAGTTTTGCTAGCGTACCGGTGGTGTGGACAAACAAAGCCAGTACACCCGCAAATGGCCCCAAGCCGACCGCGACGATGAATAACATCGCAAACACCATCTCATTGATAGCGCGGCACAAATCCATCAGCCTGCGCACCGGTTGGTAGACCCATGGTGGCGCGACGTTATGGGCACTGAGAAGCCCCAATGGGATGGCCGCCACGATCGCCAAAACCGTACCCCACAGCGCAATATGCAGGGTGACCACCATCTCATGCAGGTAAATACGCCAATCATGGAAGTTGGGCGGGAAAAACTCCCGGGCGTAGACCCGCATATTGTCTGCATCCCGGATCAGATCTAGCGGGCGCATTTCGGCGCCTTGCCAAGCCCAAGCCAAAGTGCCCAGTACAACTGCCCAAACCAAGCTGACCGTCCAGGAAAAGCGCCCCCCACCGGCCTGCATCAGCAAAGCTTCTAGACGCTGTGTGCTGCTGTTAGTCGTTGTGCTAGTGGAGGTCATGGAGCTGAGTAAAGTGATTACTTAGCTAAAGCATTCAGCTTTTTGTCGATGTCTGCCAGCAAGCGTGCTTTTTCTTCAGTACTGTATTGCGCATCGTTTTCGATTTTGACACGATCTTTGTATAACTCTAACTGGCGGATCGGGATCAGCTGGTCATTGGTGGATTCTTTGAATCCGCTGTAGTTATAGATGTTTTTTAGTACTTCCTTATCTGCATCTGTCTTACCATAGCCAATCAAGAAGCTTTTAACTTTAGCTTTTACCGCCGGATCTAGATCTTTGCGCCATACGATGGGGTCGTTCGGAATGAGTGGACTCTTCCAGATAATTTTCAGCTCTTTGGCCATTTCTGGCTTGCTCTGCTCCAGCTTATCGGTCTCCTCGGTGTTATTGGTAGCCACATCGACTTGCTTGGCCAGCACGGCCTGGATGTTGGCGCCATGACTGGCATTACGGATGGTTTTGAAGGCGGTACGCGGGTCTACTTTGTTCATCGCAAAAACGTAGTAGCTGGGTACCAAAAATCCTGAAGTCGAACCCGGGTCTCCAATGCCAAAGTTAATCGACTTGCTGTTTTTTAGCACGTCATTGAGGTTGTTATAAGGGCTGTCTTTTTGCGTGATAAGTAAGGAGTAGTACCCCAATGAACCGTCAGAGCGTAAGATTTGCGCAAACACTTCGCCGTTGGAGCGATCCACGGCGTCGATTGCTGCCTTATTGCCATACCAAGCGACCTGTACTTTGTTAAAGCGCATTGCTTCAACCACACCGGCGTAGTCGGGCGCGTAGAAAGCTTTTACAGTCAGTCCGGTTTTCTTTTCCATGTCACGAAAAAGTGGCTCCCAGCGCTCACGTTGCACGCTTGCCGAATCAGTGGAAATAATGCCAAAGTTGATTTCCTGTCCGCTAGCATAGAAGCTTGCAGATAGAAGGGATACAGCAAACATATATGGTAATGACTTCATAAAAAGACTCCTCTTAAGTAAAAAAACATCTAAAACTACTCAGTAATCTGAATTTCGGCGTTGGCTGACATTGCGGGAACGTTGCCATCGTCCAGCAGTAATTCATCGCTGTGGGTGCCGTACAAATCGCGCAAATTAGCATCAGTCAAAGTGGCTGGCGGGCCGTCAAACACTACTGTGCCAGCTCGAAGCGCTACGATGCGGGTGCAATATTGGCGCGCCATCGCTACGTTGTGCAAGCTCACTACGAGCGTCATACCGTTTGCCTGATTAAGCTGTTTAAGCAAGTTCATTACACGCCGCGCTGACTCCGGGTCCAGTGAGGCTACAGGTTCATCGGCCAGCAATATGCGTGCTCCTTGCAAAAGTGCACGCGCGACGGCTGCGCGCTGTTGCTGGCCCCCGGATAGAGTGGAGACGCGCTGAAATGCATAATCGGCCAATCCCACTGAATCTAGGGCCTTTAGAGCCTGACGCTTTTGCGCCGTCGTAAACGCACCGCTTATCACACGCCATACAGGCATGTGAGGCAGCAGTCCCGTCAGAACATTATTTAGCAGGCTCATTCGGCCAACTAAATTGAACTGCTGAAAGATAATTCCAGTTTGGCGTCGCATGATTCGCACTTCATGACTAAGCGTACCGCCTCCCTGTAGCGATTGTCCAAATACTGCTACCGAGCTGTCTTTGCCATCGAGTAATTCCAATCCGCATATGCTGCGTAGGAGGGTGGTCTTACCTGAACCGGATGCACCCAAAAGCGCGACACATTCACCAGCTTGAATACTCAAATTTACCCCAGCCAAGGCCTGTGTGCGCCCGAAGCTTTTCTTGGCATGGGAAATTGAAATAGCATCAGGCGGGTTATGCAACATGTAGCTAATGTCGTCCATGTCGATGAATTTTGTATGACAAATTCATGAAATGCAGTGGCTTTTAGATAAAACTGTTTCACGCCGCTCCCTAGAATAAAAGTTGCTTCAATAATTGGCAGCTTAAATGTTTAAGCCCAAGGCTGTTGCCGTGCCGAAATCCAACAATAATTGTTTGACTAGGCAAGCTGTGACTATGCTAGTAGTAGTAAAGGTTGAAGGTCAGGACGATATATTATGGATTTAGATACATCAATGAAACATTGTTCATATTTCTGGAAGCTAACAGTCTTAGTGATAGGTTTCTTGCTTATTGCTGGCCCAGTTGCGTCTGAAACCAATAAAGTTGAAGGTTCCAAGCCATTGGTCATATTGATAAGTTTGGACGGATTCAGACCAGCATATTTGTCGAGTACTGATACGCCGAATTTGATCAAACTCGCGGGAAAGGGCGCTATCGCGAAAGGATTGTTATCCTCGTTTCCCTCGGTAACGTTTCCGAATCATGTGACATTAGTAACTGGTCAAACGCCTGACCATCATGGCATTGTGAATAACATAATGAAGGATTCGGAAATTGATCATGATTTTTCAATTGGTTCAAGAGAAGCGATTGAGGATTCCAGATGGTGGGCTGAATCTAGACCGATTTGGGTCTCGATGCGGCAACAAGGGAAAATTGCTTCTACCATATTTTGGCCCGGTTCGGAAACGGAAATATTGGGCTTAAGGCCTAATGACTGGCTGCGCTACGAGCATTCGCTTTCTCATGAAGCACGATTACAAACTCTCCTGAGTTGGCTGGATAGGCCGACTTCTGAGCGACCGGACTTGGTGACCCTATATTTTTCTGATGTGGATAGCGCCGGCCATGCCGCTGGGCCAGAGAGTGACGCGGTTAAGGTCGCTGTTCGAAAAGTTGATGCGACTTTGGGAAAATTAGTTAAAACATTAGACGAACGCGGAATGCTGTTGGCTACTACCTTTGTGATCGTTTCTGACCATGGAATGGCATCGGTTAGCCCCAAAGGCGCAATTCGGGTACAAGGAGTGCTAAGTGATTTTCCTGCCTCGACGTGGGATTGGCTTGGTACTACCGCCGCCGTTCGCCTAAATGGTGAGTCTTTAGCCGGGGTAATGAAAAGTTTGAAATCACTGGAGCATGTTACGTGTTGGCCAAAGTCAGAAGTACCCGAGCGGTTTCGCTTTGGTAGTCACCGCAGAATTCCAGATATCGTATGCTTGGCAGATAGCGGTTATTTTGTTGCTGACCGCATTGCGCTTGTAAATCCTGGTGGCATGCACGGATATGATCCATCGCTTACGGAAATGCATGGAATTCTCATCGTAACTGGCCCTGAAATTGTTCCGATGAAGCTTGGTCTAATTCAGAATACCGAGGTCTATGGCCTGCTAGCCCACTTAGTAAAAATTATTCCGAACCAAAATGACGGCTTAGATACGCTTTATATGAACGTCACGGTCGGTGGGTTCACAGTCCAATGACTCTATTGTTTTTCGGTCAACGACAGGATACATCGAAGTATGCGTGTCTCAACGTTTAGATTTATTTGTTCAGCGATCAAAGCACTCCTGCGAGGGGGAGATCTGCTGCGCTTCGATAGTCAATAGCGCTTTACCGTTTGGGAAACTGATCACCAAAATGCTGTCAAAGTCATCATCTTTCCAAAGCGGAATGACGATACCTAGGCTTTTAACTAATTTGGGAATAGCCGAGTGGTTCCAGACCACTAAAACAGTTCCCCTCTGCGACATTAAAGATAGCGCCACTTGGTCTGGTTCACTACTGGAAAATTGACTATTTATCTGTAGACCATATCTAATGGCTGTTGGTGTTGCAGTCTGAAACATCCTTGAATGAAGTGTCTTATTCTCGCTACTCACTAAAGAGGGAACATAAATTCTCTCAATCTTCCCATACTTTTTGCTGAGAAGTGCTGGGAGTTGGCGCGCGCGGTTCTCACCCTGGCACGTCAAATTGTCGCCAAATGAGGGTTTCTCACCATGTCGTATCACAAGAACTATTAAACTTGGATCGACCTCAATTCCCGCCCATGTTGCCCCCATACTCAGGACCGTTAATATCGTCGCTATTAGAAGTCGCATAGACTAATTATTGGGCTTTAAATAGCGTGGGTAAGGCGGTTGACAATTCAGGACATGCCGCAATAAGCAAGCACCCAATAAAAATTGCTATTAAGGCAGGTGCGACTGATGCTGTCACTTGGCCGATTGGTTTTGAAAACATTGCTGATGCAAAGAAAATGTTAAGGCCTGCGGGTGGGCAAAGAAAACCCATTTCCATAGTTGCTAGGAAAATGATTCCAAAATGAACGGGTCCGATCCCATAGCTTTGAGCAACAGGTAGCAAAAGCGGTACTAAAACTACGATCGCTGCAAAAATTTCCATAAGCGCACCTGCAATTACCAAAAAAACTATAAGCGCCAAAACAAACACCCATTTATTTTGAATCAAATTTTGAGTCGCTTCAATTGCAGCATCCGGTATTCCAGCGTCAATCAAAAAATTAGTAAGTGCTAATGCCATTCCTAAAATCAGAAGCACACCACCAACGATTTGAGCTGATTCACTTAGACAACTTAGTAGAGATTTCCATGGTAATTCTCGATGTATAAAAATCTGTGTTGTTATTGCATAAAAAGCTGTGAGTGCCGCGCTTTCAGTAGGAGTAGCCAAACCGCTAGCTAAAGACCCAATTGCGACAAAAGGTGCAAGAATTTCCCACTTCGCAATCCAAATAGATCCGATGATCGAATCTTGAGGTGCTAGCGCTAGTTGTCTGTCATTAGTTTCAGTTTGCCGAAGAAATCCACCGAAAAATAATAAGCAACAAATCATGATAATTGCGGGAATGATTCCTGCTATAAACATGGTTGCGATAGGGACCCGCGCTACGATGGAATACATTATTAGTGGCACAGAGGGTGCCAACAGTACTCCTAAGGCGCTTGCACTTGTAACAAGACCGATTCCTTTGCGCTCTGGATATCCAGTATTAATCAAAAGGGGTAAAGTTAGTCCACCTAGCGCCAAAATCGTGACCCCACTTCCACCAGTAAATGCAGTGAAGAATGAGCAAAGGATGGCGACAGCAGTGACGGTTCCCTTAATACCGCCAGCAAAAAATGACACAAATAAATTCCCCAGCCTTCTAGCTGCGCCTGTACGGGCAAACACCAGACCCGCTAATGTAAATAATGGGAGTGCGGGCAGCGATGGATTGACGGTGATTTGATAATGGGACAAAGCGACGGAAGCCAATGGCATCCCTTCGTTCCAAAAAAGCGCTAAAGCTAAACCACCCAGCACGGCAAATATCGGGGCACCTGCTAAAAGAGCGAAGAATAAAATGCCCACAGTGGGCCAGATTGCTAGGTTAGTTCCTTCATAATAATGTGCAATAAAAAAGCCAATGACTGGTATTGTTGCTGAGATCACCATTTGAAGGGGTAGGCGTGATGCTGATCGCATTCCCATCCGGTATCCAAGCAACAAGAAACAAAACGGCATAGTCACTTGGACGAACCATACCGGTATGGAGTACGCGAGTCGATGCGCAACATCCATTTCTGATTGCGTAAATTGCCAACTAGCGTAAGAAAGAACCCCGCATAATAAGGCTGCAAAACCTTGTGCAAAATACCAAATTAGGTATTGTGGTTTCTCTGCATCAATGGATCTGAACGACGTGAGATGACCGTTGCGCTCAGCTGCTAATGCGCCGAACATGGCAAGCACTAAACCTAGGTGCTGTACGAGCACAGGAGCGTTGTCGATACCACTACCAAGTATCGGCCGCATGCATATCTCGATCATCGGAATGATCATCATCAGCGCTAGGCAAAGCGCCGCAATTTGTTCATCAAATTTTGGAAATCTCGTTCTTGTCTTAAGTAATTCCTGCATACCTATTTGCCCTTGCCTATGCGAAACTCTTTAAGGTATGCCATAACTTCGTCAAATGTCTCTGTAGGAACAGTAGTTCCTCGAATCTTAGGATATAGTTTTTCGGCAAACTCATTCCACTCACGTAATTGATCAGTGGATGGGTGATTGACGCTCAATCCGCGCTTTTTCATAGCATCAACGGCGTCTTCCACCTCTTGTCGTGCCTTCGCTCTAATTTCTATGCCAGCCTTTTCACTTGCATTCCTAACCGCTAGCTGTGTTGCCGGCGACATGTCATCCCAGGTCTTTTTCGTGACCACTAGGGCACCAACAATCGGAGCCCAATTAATTTCCAACATATTCGGTGCAGATGTATATATTTGGGTTGCTAACGCAAAATAGGGGGTTGACGGAACGACATTGATCATTCCAGTTTGAATTGCCGGGAGGATGTCCGATGTCTCTAGCGGCACAGGCGTATAACCAAGATTTTTCATCATCGTCTGCTGATCCGAATCAGAGCCCCATGCAAAAAATTTCATTTTTTTATAGTCCTCAGGACGCACAGCGCGATCTTTGGAGAAAAAGCGAACCCAACCCGCGTCACCCCAGGCCAACACTACAAATCCTTTATCCAGAAACTTTTTTTCCATTGCAGGCCGCATTTTTTCTCTAACGTAGTCAAGCTCTTCCCAGTTCCTGAAAAGCATGGGTATGACTTGCAGTGCGGTAATAGAGGGCTCAATTTCCTGCAGTCCGACTACAGAAAGCAATGCTCCCTGTAGCTGTCCTATCCGCATTCGCCGCGCCATTTCAGCCTCACCGCCCTGGCTTCCGTCGGGGTATACCAAGTACTTCGCATTCTCCCCTTGCGCGGTACGCCAAGCCTCACCGATGTTCATCAATTGCCGGTGATACAAAGAGTTCTTAGGCACCAGGGATCCGATGCGCAGCTGTTTATCTGCTGCCACGCAATCACTGCCGACTCCAAAAGCGACAATTACCATGAGCCAGCTAAAAATTAGTTTGTACATAACTGTGTTTGTCTTTATTCAGATGGAAAATTAAAAAATATCATCCGCTGTTTTAAGAAGCCACTGCGCCCGCCCGCGCATTACTTCATTGCCCAGATTGGGGTTCGAGTCGCTAACTTCGACGGCCTTTTTAAGGAGAAAATCATAGGCTTGACGGTCTTTCTGTACTTGAGCAATACCTTCAGCTTTTGCAACAAATGCGCCAGCGTTCTTTCCATTGCTAGCTGAGATCGCAGCATCAAAATATTTGGACGCTTGGGTCATTGATCCACCGGGAATAGATGATTCAAAGGTTCCCATGAGGCTAGCTAAGCTTCCATCTCCATACTGAGGCTCAACCCGCCATGCCAGCTTTGCCAAACGATACGCTAAGGGCAAGTCTGCAATCACATCTGGCACATCTTTAGATAGTGAAATATAACCTCCCCAGGATGCCGCTGCCCAATAGGTAATCCCGACTTGCTCTTGGCTGAGTATTGGCCACTGTTTTTCATCCGACTGCTTAAGTCTTTGTTGAAATCCCGGAGCGGAGAGTTCAAGGGCCAACATTGCATGTCTGTGTGCTCTCAAATACAGTCGCTTGGCTCTTTCATTGATGCGGTAAGCTGCGTTGGAATCGCTAGCTGTAAGCTTTTCCGCTTCGAAAGCAACATATGCAAACGTGTATTGGGTCAGCCCTGAGCAGACCGCTTGCGCCAGTTTGATGTTTCCGGGCGAGTCCTTGAGAAGCGATTCGGCCAATTTCAAATAGAAGGCACTTGCCTCGCGAGCTAGTCCCTCGTCCTCTTCTTGAGATTGCTCTTGATTTGCTAGCTCATTGCCCAAGCTTTGAACTATCAGGTAACGAGGCGAGCACGCGCTTAGACAAAGAGCGGTCGTAATGAAAACGAAATAATTTATTAGCCGACTGGGTCGATGTGCGCAGATTGATCTGCTGAAATAAGGTTGCGTGATCAATGGAACTTCTCGGGAACTGGAAATAACTAAAAATATAGGTCAATTTAGTGAAATCTTCATTAAAAAATTGAAATAGTTGGTTATGAATTGATCCGAAAGAGATTATTTTGGTTTTCAAAGTCAATTTGTAATCTTTGCAAGTTCAAATCACCTCATTAAGCTTTAACCTGCAAATAATGACCGTTTTAACAATTTAATCATGGTTGCCTACTTACCAAACCCGATGCACATCGACTTTGTCGATGCGCCCTGCCTTGGGAAATTAGCCATGTCAGCTTGCCCGGGATTGTCAATTGGTTTAAGTTCAAATAAAAGCTCATTGGAGGATGACGTAAGTATCATTCGTAGTTATCGATTCCGTACAGTCATAAGCCTCATGGAAACCCATGAATTGAAGCGTGTTGGTGCAAAAAATTTACCGCACTATTTAGGCCGCAAAAACATTGCTTGGCATCAACTCCAAGTTAGTGAATCAGGCAATCCAAATGTTGCGGCAATGCATCAGTGGCGTCGCATGATTAAGCCGCTTATCATGACTCTCGAAAGTGGTGGAAATGTGTTGATTCATTGTTTGGAAGGCAAAGGTCGTACTGCAGTAATGACTGCTTGTTTGCTCAAAGCTTTGGGCTTGAGTGGTGAATCAGCAATTGCGCGTATACGGCGTGCTCGGCAGGGCGCATTTCAAACGTCCTTGCAAGAAGAAATCGTACTTACATTCAGGTATCAACGGCAGCTTGGTTAAATCGCCTAAATGATGCGCAATCATCGAATTCGATCGTATCGCGCCTTAATAAGGAACATTAAGATTGTCACCATTAATCCAATAATTAAGGTTAGCATACTTATATCTAATTGAAAATACAACAACGTACTGTACATAGTTAAAAATACAAGAACGCTTGCATTCTCGCAAGTATTTTGAACTGAAATTGATCGGCCCGCAGTTAGTAATTGGATGCCACGATTTTGAAGTAGAGCGTTCATTGGTACTGCAAACATTCCTCCAATAAATCCGATGCATGCGGTTGTGATTACGGCCATTGTGATATCTACAACATATGTCATCAAGGACAAAATTATGCCCAGTATTATCCCTAGTGGAAGTACTTTAGGTGCCGCAACAAGTGAAATGCTCCACGACGCGGCCCATGCTCCCAGTATGACTCCCACGGCAGTTGCTGCTTGCAGATAGGCTGCATGTTCAAGGCTGAGATGCAAACGTTCCTGTGCCCATGCCAATACAAGTAGCTGCATCAGTGCACCTAACCCCCAAAATATTGTTGTTACCAATAGACTGGTAGACCCAAGCGGGTCTCTCCAAAGCGCGAGCTGATCTTGCCAAAATTGTCTAGCTAGGCTTTTTGAAAATTGGAGTGATTCACGGCTATGTCGGACACCGCTGGCGGGAACTCTGTAATTTAATAAAGTTGAAAATATGTAAATCACGCAGAGGCTCATCAATGCGAGGCTTATATGGTACGGATAAATACATGACCATCGAATAATCCCGCCTTGAACCATGAGCTTCCAATAATCGCCAACTAGAAATCCACCTAATCCAATGCCTAACAGCGCTGCTCCTACGGTACATATTTCTATCCAGGCATTCGCCACCACAAGTCTCTCTGCAGGAACAACTTCCGTAATCCAACCGTATCTTGCAGGCGCATAGATAGCCGCCCCAAACCCGCACAATGAAAATGCAACTATCGGATTTACTCCGCCAAACATGGCAACACATGCTATAAATTTAATGCCATTGGAGATGACCATTACCAATGGTTTTGACCATCTGTCCGCGCAGAATCCAACCCAGGGTCCAAATACAACGTAGGAAGCGGTAAATACCAACTTAAGTACTGGAATCAAAAAAGCAGGATATCCATGCGTTTGCAAAAGCGCCATCGTCACGAGCAATAGTGCATTGTCGGCGACAGCTGATAGAAATTGCCCTAAGATAAGTACGTAGAAACCTATGGGCAATTGATTCATGGAAAACCGAGGCTTGCTTAGATCATTTTCTAATGGTGAAATATATGGGATTGGTCAATGCAACGACATTCTTTTTTTCGTCTCTTATATCGGCCCAAATCCAACTTGAATGCGAAGGCATTATGATCGCCAGGTGAATTTTCTCTCCGTCGATGATTGCTTGCCCATTAGAAAAGTTTATTTTCATTTCTGTATTTGAATGAAGATATAAGCTTCGCTCAACGCCCTTTGGGATAGTAATTTCTAAATTAATCGTTTGACCTTCAGCAACCATGCTGCTATCACCTATTTGAGCGATTTTCTGACCTGCTTTCGCAATCATTTCTAGGGGAGGGGAGTGACTAGGGTTTTGTTCTTTCGAAAAATCCAGAATGACATGCCCTTCGCGCAGTGACTGAATGATTGAAGTTTGACTCAATTGATCTGAAAGTATCCAATTTGCGGGCCGTCCAAGCGCACTCCATTCGTACCAGTCTTTTCCGGGGTTATGGTTATCGCTTCCTGCTACTGCAGTTAGTTTTTGTCCAGACACCAAAAGTTTTTCCCAAAAATCCAAACCTGAATAACGCGTGCCAATATCATCACCATTGGCAATCTCTACTCCCTGCACCATTGGGTTTGGAAATTCACCTAACCAGGAGCATCCCATGCAAAATTCCCCTCCCGGGCGAACAGGGTGGTTAACTGACACAAAAGCTGATTTCGAAATATCGTCTAGTTGTGTATTCCAGCCAGTTTTGGGATCTTGGGTTTGAAAGTTAATATTTCTGACGATACCAATCGCGTTTGCATGGCCATAAAAGGAAGTTAATTCACGACCAGATAAAAGCAAAATATCATCATAGTAAGGTTGCAGTTCCCGAAGAGAATTAGCTTGCGATCCTGTATTGTGTTCAGTTAATGCAATGAAATCAAGCCTGCGTTCGCGGGCCTTCTCAATGATCTTGAAAGTAGGGCATGGGACCATCGAGCTCTTTTGTATGCTCGAGCAAGTACCGTCACTATGCCCACTATGGGTGTGTAAGTCCCCTTTATACCAAGTCTGATTTTTGCTGATTACCGTACGCAGGACACTAGGTTCATCTACCGGATCCGCAGATTTAGAGAAGTAAATTTCTGCTCTAAGCTCAGAGGTCGAATCAGGACGTATATTTGGAATGCCAATAAGCAGATTCCAAATTCCTGGCTCTATGGGCCGAGGACTGTAAGAAGGCGTAGCATCTAGTTCACTCAGTGTGAAAATTTTCTTATTTCCACCGCTCCAACCTACTAATCTTTGCGCTTGATCAATCAGGCCGAAATCTACGACGGTTCGGTCTGATTGTCCGGTATATTGGGTTACGATGGTAATTCTTCCAACGCCTGCTGGTACTTCAAATGGTAGGCGTTTGTAGGTCTGATGGTCAGATCCTACTAATTTGACTTCTAAAACCCGATCTGCACTATCAGCAGCGCTGCAGATGGTTATCTGCAACGCTGTAACGAAAATCAGCAATATTTTGAGATTTTTGATCACATTCAATACTGCTGACACCGATGAACTGATGGTGATGATTAGAAATCGTATTTCAATGAAACACGAATATTTCGCCCAATGATCGGGCGTGCAATGAAGCTGTTAGCATAAGCATCCGCGCTTTGCACTTCACCTGCACGTGGATTTCCTTCGGTCAATCCCATTGAATTGTTCAGATTATCAATATTGAGCAGGAATGTCATAGACTTATCTATGTTATAGCGCGCTGCAAGATTGGTAACGCGATAGTCGGGCAACATAACTGAATTTGCGACATCGACAAACCGGCTTCCGACATATTCGTAGCTAGCTTGAATACGCAGGCGGTCGCCAAAAAGATTGATTCCGGGCACTAAACGGTAGCTTGTACGCGGTACCCGAATCAGTTGATTGCCACTGTAATTGATTGATTGCTTAGAACTGGTTGTATAGGCGAAATTGTCATACAGAGGATCTTCTGTCGTCACCACAAAACCCAAATCTAGCATCGGTGAGAAACGGACTATGCCATCAAGTTCCAAGCCGATAGTTTTCGTATTTGCATACAAATATTCAGGCGTCGAGGAACCACTAGGAGAAAATACATAGTTTGTAAATGCAACGTTGTTGTATTTTGTATAGAAGATGGTCGGATAGAGCTCAACAAAATCACTGGCAAACTTATAGCCGACCTCCGCCAAGTCCATGGTTTGAACTGGTGGGGTGTACGTCGGTGTGGGCGATGTTATGTAGTTGCTAAGGTTGGGCAGTCGAAATGCGGATGAATAACGTGCAAAAATTCCCGAGGATTTGTCAAATTGGTAATTAGCGCCAACTGAAACGCCAGTTTTCGAGAACGTTTGGTCATAGGTATCGATCACACCCGTGCCAGTAAGCATCTGCGAACTAGCGAAGTTCCCCAGATTCACCGTGGCTGAGCGCTCATTTTGGCCCTTGACATTGACTTGTTCCCAACGTAACCCACCGTCAATGCTCAGTTGCGAATTGACTTTCCAGTCATCCGTGAGGTAGATGGCTTGGGTGCTGGATTGGCCTGTCGCATTAGCCCACTCATAGCCGTAACGATACACACCGTTGTCAGTAATATTGCCCAAAACTTTTCCAGATGCATCCAAGCCTACCAAGTTAAGTAGTGGAGCTTGGTTGCCTGCACCCAATAAAACTTGTGATGAATAGCGGGAAAAACCTTGATTGAAATTTGCTGTGTAGAGTCCCACGTCTACTCGGTGTTCTTGATCATCAAATTTAAACTTTTTGGATAGGTGCAAATCATTCACCACCTCTTGTACAGGCATAGTGATGCCGCGTGCGCCGCCATTTAGAACCAATCCATTGTCAACATAGGAAACATTGGGGTTGGAAACGGAACGCAAATCAAGTCCCACCGCCCCAGGTACCCAAGAGAGCAAGCTTGAGCTGCCAGCGAGGAAGCTCGAAATGCTATACATGGCATTGGCTTGCACGTAGTTTCTTTGTGTTTGTGTGTCAGAAATGCGCAAGCTGTCCTTGACATTCCAGTTGTCGCCAATTTCGCGTTCAATTTGTGCTGTCAATTGATTGCGTTTTACATGGGTACCTTCGGTGTTGTCAAAGACATAGGTCCCTCCATTGGCGCGACGCATATTTAGCAAAGCAGTTTGTGGGCCTGCAATGGTGGCGTAGTTCGCATCAACGCCAGGTACGCCTGCGATACTTCCGTCAGCGTAACTGCGCATTGGTAAGCCTAGGTAAAACTCAACCTTATCATTCATTTGTTTGAAGTCTAAAGAGGCACGTCCGTGGTCAATCTCTTTCTCAAAACGGATGCGGTACTGTCCGCCGTCATTTCCGGTAAAGCCGGGATCGCGAACACCGTTATCTCTGCGGTAAAACCCGCCGATTAACAGTCCTGCGTCATCAGCAATGGGTGTCGTGTACCAAAAATCAACACGTTTTTGACTATGGTCACTGGTGCTTAGTTTTACTGAGCCCGCTGGCTTAGATCCGATTGACCGGGTAATGTAGTTGACAGCCCCAGCTGGCGCATTGGCATAGAACAAAGATGCGGGACCGCCGCGAACAACTTCAATCCGAGAGTAGGTATCGTCTATGCGAAACGCCTGGTCGCCATTGAGATAACCCAGTGCGGGATCATGCTGTACAGGCAAACCATCCTCAAGAATGTTTACTGAACCGAAACCGTCAACAGGCACACCTCGTGCGCGAACGTTTCCGGAGCCCTCGCCACCAGAGGCTTCGACCCAAAACCCAGGTACGGATTTAAGTGATTCTGTTACCGAAGTTGCCCCTTGAAGAAGCAAAAATTGCTCATCCATTGATGTGATTGAGTAGCTGGTCTGGGCTTTGGTTTTCTTCTCTGATGTGCCAGTGACAACCACTGTTGCCAAAGCACCATTTGAGTCCACTTGAGTTGACGTTTTAGCAGTTGACTCTTGAGCTTGAGCTTGTACGAAAAGACTTGCTGTCAATAGGACACCGCTGACAGGAAATCTAATTGCAGCATTGATGGTGGACAGCTTGCCGATACGCTGGGGTACCCGAATATTCATCATGGTAGGTTTCCTAATGGAGGTTATGCGAGGAGATTGGTTTAAATAAGACTGCTCGACTCTATTGACTTCATATGTATTTTTTTTGACAGACTTAATTTCATTTCTAATTTTTTGACCCCATGACATCGCCTGTCAGACCTTGCTTCTCACTTACATGAGGCATGCTTTCGTCTAAACGGTCATAAATAATTCATTTTTTGAAACTAACCTTCACCTGCCCCACTTGTACTAACCTCCTCACTCGATAAAGGCAAACAAATGTCTCTCGTATCTTGCTTTCCCACTAGTATTGCTCGCGTAGCCGTTGGCTTGGTAGCTTCTATAACCCTTGCCGCTTGCGGTGGGGGTAATGGTTTCGCTGGCAATGCACAGCTTGACGCAAACGCGTCTGTATTTGCTGCCGATTTTGCGAACCGTGTGAACCGTATGGTTTTAGGTCTTGGTTCAGTTTCTGGCCTAAAAGACTCATCCATCTTGGCACTCTTTGATTCGAAGTACCTCGACGCGGGCTATACCAAAGCCACTCTCGCTGCCGATATGGCCGGCAACGGTGATGCTTTGGCAGCTAACTCGGATCTGTCTTTATTTCCCTCTGGAACGGTGAGCAACGTTGTGATCGGATCGTGCGATTCGCAAAATGTTTGCACATTGAGCGCTACCTTGACCAATTCAGATGCTGATGTCACGGAAGTAAATTTCACTACCAAAGTGATTTCCACTGGAAATGGCTTTGTCTTCTACGGTGACCAAAATAATTCTTGATCCACTGCCACCATTCACTACTTTTTGAGACCTACTTATGAACCAAAAATTTAAGCTTCGTCAAACGCAAATTGCCGTCATTGCCCTGGGTGCCATGGTTGCACTGAGTACCGTTGATTCTTCGGTTGCTGCTGAAAAGGCTAAGACTAAGCCTGCGGGAACCTACGTCACAGGTGATTTCCATAATCACACCACATGCTCTGATGGCACTTTGTCGATGAAAAAATTAATCGACAAATCAGCCGGGACCTTTAATCTTGATTGGTTTGTTCAAGCCGACCATGGTGGCAGCTCCGCCCGTAACTGTACGATTGCTGAAGATCCGTTTGAGCCAGTCGCTCCAGCTTTGGGCATCCCCAGCGCTAACACCATTCCCAGTGGTGGACAGCCTATATCTGCTGGAAAAGGTCCAAACCAATATTGGGAGACTACCTTACCAAATGGTCGTGCTGACATTAAAGGAGATGGTGCCGCCACTCCAAAAGCAATGTGGAGATGGCAAGAGATAAAGGAATATCAATATGCTGTCACAGAGAACGAAAGCCAATCGCGGAAAAAGCCTATTTGGATTGGTTTAGAGCAGAACGTACCGGGGCACGAGCATTCTTCTACCGTCATGCTTAAAGGCCAAACGCCATGGCCGGCACTGAAGGGTGGTAATGCGGCATTGCAAGCGCAATACGAGTACTGCTTTGACCGCAGTGACTCTGATACAAGTCGTGGCGCTGAAAACCAATGGGATTGCACGGTTCCTGGAAGTTCAAACAATGCATTGATTGACGCAAATGCGCGAAAAATTACTGGCAATAATGCAAGTGCTACAGCTAACCTTGGACACACCAAGACAGTAGAAGGCATCAAGTGGATGGCCGCGGTTGCACCCTATGCAAGTTATTTCGTTCCAGCACATTTAGAGCGCGCTGGCAAGTACAACCCCACTGGAAGCAACGGCTATAACATCGAGCACTTGCGCAATTTTAACAATGCAGCGCCTACTGTTGCATTTGGATTTGAATCGATGCCTGGTCATCAAGCAGACCCAAATCGTGGTAGTTATAGCACCAGCGCAGTCGGTGGCGGTACTTACGGTGGTACTGGTGTATACGCGGCTGCTGTTGGTGGTGTTTGGGACGCCTTATTAGGAGAAGGGCGTAATTGGTTCTTCTTTGCCAGCTCTGATTACCATAACCGAGGTACCTTTGGACCTGACCAACGAGAGTCGAATGCTGACTTTTATCCTGGCGAATACACCCGCGACCACGTGATGGTTCGTAAAGGCAGCACCAACCTTTCGGCCGAAGACATTATTAACGGTCTGCGTAGCGGAAATAGCTTTGTCGCAAACGGCGGTTTAATTGATCGCATGTCATTTGTAGTGTGCGCCTACAACCCCGTTTTACCGCGCTCTGGTTTTAACGCACTCGTTACGAAAGCAACGCAAAACGCTGTTACGAATAATGCAGAGGTTCGTATTGATGGCTGTGCAACGATGGGTGAGAAGTTGAAAGTTGCCAAGGGTATGGATCTCTTGGTGAGCATTGCAGTACGCAATCCTAAATTGAACTACTCTCCCTATACATTCCCCAACCCATCTTTGAAACAAATCAACATCACCCAAGCGCTAAATGCGCCGGTACTTGATCACATCGATTTGATTGGTGGAAACGTCACCGGCATTGTGAGCCCAAGTGCTAGTAACTATGCTGGTGAGTTGGGTTCCGTTGCCGCTACAAATACGTCAGCTGGAGTGAAGCGGATTTTTAATACTTCTAGTTGGATTTCGTCGACAGACGGTAAAACTTTGACCATGAGTTACAAAGTTCCGGCAGTTACAGCCTCGCAATATTTCCGTCTACGCGGTACCAATTTGCCTGCTGCTACGCCCGGGGAAACCGATAAGGATGGCAACCCCCTGCTTGACTTTTTGGCAAATCCATCCGATCAGACAGTTGCTGGACTCATTCCTTGCAACGATGCCGCTTGCCCATCGCACATGCGGACCGTTGCAGGCCAAAAATACTCCAGTTTTGATGTTGCTTCATGGGCTGACTTATGGTTCTACAGTAATCCAGTCTTTGTGGAGGTAGTTGGTTCTACGCCAGTGGTTGGTATTAAGTAATAATTATTAACACTGCTCCGCACCCCTGACTGTTGTCAGGGGTGTTTCGCTTTGAACTCTAGACTTTCCAATATTCTGCCTTTCGCCCTGTTGTTTTTATCAGGTGGGGCATGCCTTGGTTGGCAATTTCTTTGGACCGAGCAACTTGGCCTAAAGCTTGGGCATGAAAGTATTGCCCTTCTGGCTGTCACCACAGCATTCTTCGGAGGTTCAGCACTGGGAGCTTGGTTTGCCGATACCTCTCGGGTTCGCAGAATTAGTCCAGCGAAGTTCTATGTTCTATGTGAAATGATCATAGCAACCTGGGGTCTAATTTTAGATAAACTGCTTCCGCAGGTTTGTGACTTGGCAATGTTTCTCATTGGTAGCACCCCCACACCACTGTGGCAAGGCACAGTAACTTTTTTTGTTTCTTTCCTTGTTTTGGCCCCTTCTACTGCAGTGATGGGAGCTACCTTACCTGTTATCAATGAACAGATTAGCAAGGGCGTAAGTGCTTGGGCCGGCTTATATTCTGCAAATACCATCGGTGCGATGGCAGGCATTGTATTTGTGATACTTTACGCCACCCCTTTTTGGGGATTTCGGCAAACCAGTTTTGCTTTGATAGGGCTCAATCTTATATGTGCCTTACTTGCAACCTGGGCTTGGATTACCTCTGGTTCAAAGCCCTCAGGCGCTAAGTCTGCAACCTCATTGTTACCTGCCAAAAATGTACTACTTGCATTGTTAATCAGCGGCTTCTTAGGAGTGGGGTATGAAGTGGTCGCCACCCGAGTCTTGGCTGGAGTTACTGAAAATACTATATTCAGTTACGCGGCTATTCTCATAACCTATCTACTAGCTACCTCTTTGGGAGCAGCTTGGTATCAAAAAACTATTTATCGAAATAGTGATCATATCGGCCGGCTTGATAGCTTACTGTTTTATCTTTTCATTTCGACATTGCTATCAGTTGCTTCCTTGTGGAAAATAGAACTTATTTCTTCTGTCTTAGTTGAGTTCTGTTGGCCTTTTCAAGGGGCCGCATTGGGACGCGAGTTTGTTTCGGTTGCTCTTATAGTTTTCATGCCATCGGCAGTTATGGGCGCAGTGTTTTCACATCTCTGTGTCATGTCGAGTCTACGTGGCAGTAGTTATGCAACTTCTTTGGCCGTAAATGCGCTTGGCGCCACATTTGCACCAGTACTCTTATGCGGCATTTTTGTTCCATACGTAGGTGTTAAGTCTGTCTTAGTTTTTCTTTTCCTATGCTACGGCCTACTTTGGGCCATGTGGGCAAGACGCCAACATACCCCCTTCTTAATTGTCGTGGTCGTTGGTTTGGCGGCAGTTCTCTCGCCGCCTATGCTGTTCGTTGACATGCCGCTCGGCGGCAAGTTACTACGCTATCAAGATGGCGTCATGGCTACTGTCAGCGTGACGGAGGATGCCGCTGGTGTAGCGCGTCTTCAAATCAATAACCGGGTTCAAGAGGGCAGTAGTGCTAGCGGCGTACTGGAGGCACGTCTGGCCCAAATTCCATTAGCGCTCCATCCAGCACCACGTAACGCGCTTTTTTTAGGAGTGGGGACAGGATTCACTTCACAGGTGGCAGCTATGGAATCTGCGCTAGATGTAACGGCTGTTGAACTTATTCCGGAGGTATTGGATACTATTCCATTTTTCGCACGTAGCGCATATAGAAAACAGGCTGCAGAATCCGTGCATTATGTTGTAGGCGATGCTAGACGTTATGTGCAAATAAGCTCTAACAAATATGATGTGATTATTGGAGATCTTTTCCACCCAGCTCGTAATGGAGCCGGTTCACTCTATACCGTAGAGCAGTTTGCAAACGTAAAAAATCGTTTGCCACGTGATGGGTTATATTGCCAATGGTTGGCTCTCCACCAGATGGACAACAACACATTGCGTAGCATCGTAGGGGCATTCTTACAAGTTTATCCAAATGCAATTGCTGTTTTGGCGAACAATAGCGTGGACACTCCAGTAATCGGATTAATTGGCCGGAGTGATGACCTGCTGATCTCGTCAAATGCTGTTGAGCGTCGTTTAAGTCAGATGAATGATGCACACTTGCTTGCTAGATCAGACTTGTACGATAAGCGCGCTTTGTTTGGGACTGTAGTCGCTGACAGCAGCGCGCTCAGAAAATTTGCCTATTCTATAAGTATCAATACTGACGATAAACCGCTGGTTAATCATTTGGCTCCTTGGACCACCTACCAAGCCAGCTCAATTCCGAAGCAGCGATTAGCAGAACTCCTAGATGTCTTCTGGATTAAACCAGAGCTAGTGTTTAATGAAGCGAGTACAGAGGAAGCGGTTGCTTATGTTGCTTATTGGCGCGCACGCAACGCTTATCTTAAGGCGGGCATGTTTGTTTCTATAACTAGCAGTCCCAATGAATTGCTGGATAAGGTCCAAAGTGAGTTAGTTCAGATCTTAAAAGAATGCCCTTCGTTTACACCAGCAAGAGTAACGTTGATGCAGTTGGCCGAGGCTGTTTCAGTTACAGACCGTCCGCGTGCGCAGAAATTAATAAATTTACTTGACGTCATCAGATAATTTCACTCAATAAATAGCCCCTAATTTATGCAACAAAAAAAAGATGCCTTAAAGGAGCAATTAATGAAAATTGCTCGCGAACCATTAGTTCACTTTTTGATAATTGGCTTGCTGCTTTTTTTGACTGATGCAGCGTTAGTTAAGTACAAAGGTAGTCGGCGTGTAATTGACATTCCCGCAGTAGTAAAAGCAGAGGCACATGATCTTTTTGTTTCTAGTATGCACAGAGAGCCCACCGACAAAGACATGAGGCAGATTTTAGAGCGTTGGGTGGACAATGAAGTACTTTATCGAGAAGGTATCTCATTAGGATTGGACAAAGGAGATCAAAACATTCGTGAGCGAATTATTTTTAAAGCGTTAAGCGTCACGCAGGCGAATATTAATTTACCCGCAAACAGTCCTGAGCAACTGGAATCCTGGTTCCAGACCCATTCCGATCGCTATGCATTGGATGATCGTTTTAATTTTCTTGAAGCTGTAGTTGCTGGTCAAACGTCTCCAGAACAACTAAATCAATTTGCAGTTGCACTTAATGGAAAAGGGCAAAGCGATGTCGAGAGTAGTCTGCGAATTTTCAAGGATCGTCCGCGCAAAAGTTTGAACGATGCCTATGGAGAGAAATTTGCTTCTGAACTAGCCGCTTTAAAGCCAGGAGTGTGGACTGTTTTGATTTCAAATTCCGGACCGCAGTTAGTGAATTTGGATAAATTTACCAAGGGCGAGAGCGTTAAGTTCTCCGAAGTTTCTGAGCGTGTCTTAGCAGATTGGCAGCAAGAGACAATGGCGCAATTAACGTCACGAGCCATTCGTGATATGGGCAAAAAATACATTGTCAACGGTCTGGCAGTCGGCCCATGAAAATTGAATCATCCCTAATAAATTTTCGCATATGGTTGGTCGGGCTTCTTTTGGGGCTTGGCGTAATTTCGGTAAATGCACATGAAATGTCGATCGCTGAGATGACACTTAGGCAGATAAAGCCGCATGAGTTCTCTTGGGCGTGGGGTGTACCAGGACGAGATAGACCTATTAGTCAAGACCTGAAGGTAACGTGGCCAGATGGTTGCCAGGCCGATGAGCATGTCATACGTTGCGGTCCGCGTGGCTTGAAGGGCGTGGTTGCGGTTACTGGTCTCGGCGACACTTATTCTGCCGCGCTAATCAGCCTCTCAACGTCTAGTTCGATGCAGCCACAGGTTTATACATTGACTTCTTCGCAGCCGCAGGCGGTCGTAGACGATTCCGGTGTTGACGAACGTTCTACCTTTGATATTGCAAGTAGCTACATCAAATTAGGTATAGAGCATATATTAAGCGGCATCGATCATCTTTTCTTTGTAGTTAGTTTGTTGCTTTTAGTAGGATATTCCAGAAAACTCATATGGACAATTACTGCCTTTACGGCTGCCCATAGTATTACCTTGGCGGCAAGTGCGCTCGGCCTATTAATTCTTAGATCACCGCCTGTTGAAGCAACTATTGCTTTGTCTATCTTATTGGTTAGCGCTGAGGCCTTGAATACACGGACAACATTCACCAGAAAATGGCCTGCGCTGGTCGCATTTATTTTTGGACTTATACATGGCCTTGGGTTTGCAGGTGCTTTAAGAGATATAGGGCTGCCTCAACAACATGTGTTTGTTGCATTATTAGGTTTTAATATTGGCGTTGAAATAGGGCAGCTTTCAGTCCTTTTGGTTCTATTTTTGGTATATCTTGCCCTCAAAAATCAGAAATATGCTGATTTTTCGCGACGTTTAGTTATTTATTCTATTGGGTCGATGGCCGCCTGCTGGTCCTTGAGTCGAGTAGTTGATTTGTTGACAATATAATATTTTTCCGGAGGTTAGTAGATCTATGCGTCAAATTTTTGAACTATTTCCTACTCCCATTGCGTGGTACTCAGGCTTGGTGTCTTTGTCTATGGTGGATTCCCTAAGTAAGGAATTCGCTCAGGCAGCAGGGCAGATTAATAACCACAGTACTGAATTGCGTCACTCGGCGATTCTCTCAACTGAGAGTAGCGCTTCGATTGGAGATCTGAAGAACTTGATCTTGCCAGAGCTAAAAAACTTTGGAGCACTGATGTTTGGCGAAGAGCTTAATTGGCTTATGAAAGAGCTATGGTTAAACGTCATGGAACAGGGTGGCTCTCAATCTATTCATAATCATGCAAACTCGTTCATTTCGGGTATTATATATTTGACCCCTAGCCATCCGTCTGCGCACACTCTTTTTGTCAAAAGCCTAGGCGGTAGAGACTTTGCTTTTAGCAATACCAACTCTCGTACTGCGATTGGCGCTTTCAACGCGGAAAAATGGGCAAGTCCGGCTCCTCAGCCAGGCGACGTTATTTTGTTTCCGAGCTACATGTTGCATGAAGTTCCGATAAATAGGGGCGCTCGCAGAGTAACTATTGCTTTCAATGCAGTTCCCAGTCAATTGGATTCCTGGGGGTACACCTTGAAGATGTCTTAGATCACATTAATTGATGAATTAACTTTATGCGTCTTTTTCTTATTGTTGGCATTTTATTTTGGGTTTGCACCGTGAATGCACATGAGTACTTCACGGAAAACTTTAGGCTAGTGCATCCATGGTCCGAGGCGACAAACTCAAATGCATCTGAAGCAAACGTGTACTTTATATTTGATGATGTACAACACGGCGACAAGCTTGTTAAGGCCATTTCATCGATTGCTGAATCAGTAGAAATTCGAACGCAATCTTCATTGTCTACACCAAATTGGAAATCCTTAAGTGAATTAGAAATACCAGCGAACCTGCTTTTAGAGCTGAATAGCGGTACCGTCTACTTAACGCTTGTTGGTTTGCGCGCCCCATTACAGTGGGGGAGAAGTTATCCGATGCAATTACAGTTCGAGCGTGCCGGCATCGTCAATGTCATGGTCTCAATCGGCGCACATTAGATTGGAAATATTTACAGCAGTCACAAACCAATAGATTAATTTCCAGATGAATTATTGAGTATTATTTTTTCTTCCTGGCGCATGAAACGGATATTTTTGACTTCGGTCACTTGGGTTAATTGAATCGTTTGTGTCATCATTATGTACCCTTAGTGACAAAGCCCGTAATTCAAGTACAACTGGATCAGTATACCCATAGCGACTCTCCAGATCTTTGATCAAAATTTCAATTCGGTTGGCATCGCGAGTCATATATTTTCGCATAATCGTATTCCAATTCTCTTATCTCGAAAAACTGTTGATGCTGTTAGTATTCACTACTAAGGCTTAAAGTTAATTAAAGTCGGAGAGGCATATTTATACCTTCTTAAGATAATTTACCACACCTTAAATATACGTGTCATCGAACTGTGCCAAAAGCGTCTTCTTGAGAGTTATCATGTTAGCTTTACAGTTTGACGCCTCACTCTGTTAGAGATTTACGACTATATTTCAGCTTTTTTGGATTCAAACAGACTCCATAGAATCCATGGACCCGGCATTCGGCCTAAGTTGCTTAGAACAGGGCCATCAAACCTGTAGAGTTCGCTGCTTCGTTCAGTGTTAACCACCTCACGCTCAGACTGGCATTGGTTCACGTTTGAAGTGGCATCAAATTGATACAAATTGTTAATATTTAGAGTGTTCGACATGATAAAACCTTTTCACCTTAATTTCGTCCAACTCAGTAATAAATAATTGAGCATTCGGAAAACGCTCATATGCAGCGGTTATTTCTGACGCAGCAGCTCGTTTAGCACAAATAGCGGAGTGCCTATATCGGGCCGGTAGTTCAGGTACAGAATCTGTGAAAAGATGAATCTTCCCTAACAGGGAATTGCTAATCATTGTTCTCCAGTTTCAATTAGAAATGCTGATTGCAGTGCAGACTCTGTCCATTCATTTGCATCTGCGATGATTGCGATAGACTCTTTCACGTCCAAAACTGGAGTTACTACAACATCATTCCAAGCAGAAAATTTGGCCACGAAAGAGCCTATAGTTTTTGCGTCATCTGTTTGACATAGAGCAAAGCCACTATTCCCAGCCAACGCATGGACGAAGGCCAAAATATTCATTCCTTCTTCAGGAGCCCATTAGCTAAACACTGCGGTTAGCGCCGTGCTGCTCTCTAAGTTGTCTTCAAAGTTAAGGCCCTTTTACCTTGTCGTGTACTGAATCATGTATTTCATTGTGCATCCTTCTAAATCATTCACCTCAAAGTGCAGATAGAACGTTATATGACAATCGTGAAGATTTCATGAATCTTTTACACGAATATCGTGTAAAAGCTGCGTATCGGGCATAAATATTTTGTGCATCGACCCTTTATATATTTTCTATGAGCAATTACTTGCGAGGCACAAGCCGAGTTTTTCCGACTTCTTAAATATGGTGTTTAACAGTACACTGGTGTGCTGAAAAGACCTAGTTTTATGCGTGCCTACATTTCTTCCCCTTGGATTGCGAGTTACCCACCTGGTGTACCGGAGAGCATAGATACACTTACGCTTGGCACCATGGTCGATTTTCTAGACGATGCGGTACATTTGTACGCGGAGCGTGATGCCTTTATCAGCGGATCCACGGGGACCAAGCTCAGTTACTCGGACCTTGACGACTACTCTGGGCGAGTAGCTAGCTACTTCCAAAACGTCTTACAACTTCCACAGGGCAGCCGCGTGGCTTTAATGCTTCACAACGTGCTGCAATACCCGGTGTGCATGTTCGGTCTGCTGCGCGCTGGCTATGTTGTGGTAAACGTGAACCCAATGTGTACGCCTCGAGAGCTTGAGCATCAGCTGCGCGATGCTGGCGCGGTGGCCATTGTATTGATCGATTTGTTCGCCCACACCTTATCGCAGGTCATCGGCAAAACGTCTGTGGAGCATGTCGTGGTTAGCGGACTGGCCGACATGATGACTTTTTTTAAACGTAATTTAGTCAATTTTGTGATTCACCAGGTCAAATCTATGGTGCCTGCGTATGACTTACCTGGCGCCGTGGCATTTCGCCAAATGCTTGCACTCGGAAAACAATCGCCTTTTCGAAAAGTTGATTTGCAACCAGAAGACTTGGCTTTTTTGCAGTACACCGGAGGAACCACCGGTGTCGCAAAAGGCGCTATGCTTACGCACCGTAATGTTCTGGCTAATGTGCATCAAGTCAAACTCTGGTGCGCTCCTTTTATGCATACGGAGCAGCCGTTGCTTAGCATTACTGTCCTTCCGCTTTACCATATCTTTGCGCTGGGTACGTCATTAACCTTCACGGCCATGGGGGGTACCAATGTCCTGGTGTCCGACCCGCGCGACATGGATGCGCTGGTGAGTGTGCTGCGCCGTTATCCGGCCGTTTCTATACCTGGCGTGAATACGTTATTTAAAAATTTACTGGATCATCCAGAGATTAAAAAGGTCGACTTTAGCGCACTGCGCTTGGCAATTTGTGGTGGTGCGGCCGTTCAGCAAAGCGTAGTAGAGCGATGGCAGACGCTGACTAGTGCGCCATTGATCGAAGGTTATGGTCTGACCGAGTGCGCGCCCACCGTTGCGATTAACCCTTTTGACTCAAAGCCGCTGATCGGCAGTATAGGCCTGCCGTTGCCCTCTACCGAGGTCGCTATCCGGGACCTCCAAGGGCAGGACGTGCCGGTAGGCCATAACGGCGAGTTGTGCGTGCGCGGTCCCCAGGTGATGCTAGGTTATTGGCAGCGACCGGCGGAGACCCGCGCGGTTATGACCGATGACGGCTTTTTGCGCACTGGCGATGTTGCGGTGATGAATGAACAAGGCTTTTTACGTATTGTGGATCGGCTCAAGGACATGGTTTTGGTCTCTGGCTTTAACGTCTACCCTAATGAAATTGAGGATGTCGTTATGCTTCACCCCGGTGTGCGCGAGGCGGCGGCGGTGGGTCGCCCCAGCGAGACTACCGGCGAGGAGTTGCACATCCATGTAGTGAAAAAATCCCCAGCTCTGACAGCGGAGATGCTTCTATCCCACTGCCGCCAGCACTTGAGCGCTTACAAAGTGCCGAACCGGATAATCTTTGAATATGAGTTGCCAAAAAGCGATATCGGTAAAGTACTGCGCCGCGCCTTGCGCGCACCTGAGGAACCAGTTATGGCGGCGGAGTCATCAGATTAATCACGTGATTTGCGAAATGCTATCCACGCTGCCAAGGCGGTGAAAACCACGATGATTGCCACCACGATCCAAAATCCCATAGGATGCTCACTTAAGGGTATGCCACCTACGTTCATGCCCAATAGGCCGGCAATGATGTTGATCGGCAATGCCAGCACCGTAACCACGGTAAGCACATACAAGGTGCGGTTGCTAGCCTCAGCAACTCTCCCAGCAATTTCCTCTTGAAGCAGCTTGATCCGTTCTTGCAATGCAGACATATCGCTTAATGCAACGTTGAATTCTTCAGTTGATTGCCGTAGCTCCTGCAAATCGTCATCCAAAATCCATGCAGGTGGCTTTGTTAAAAGTCGAAATAAGGCAGCAGGTTCCGGTGCCAGTAGTCTTTGCAGTCGAACCAAAATGCGACGAAGTGACCCTAAATTGGCCCTCTTAGGTTCTAAGCGACCTGCTAGTAAACTGTCCTCTATATCGTCTATGCGTTGCGTGGTAGAGCGTACTATGGAGACCAATACATCTTCTTGATCGTGTAGTAAATGCACCAACAACTCTACCGATGACTTCAGGGCTGCACCACGGTTTACTGCCTCCCGTAGTTTGTCGATCGATCTTAGCGGTTTCAATCGAGCTGAAACCACGATTCGCGGTCCTACGGCCAGCCATAGTGTTGATATTTCCGACGGTTCAAATGCAAAATCATAGTGAACGTCGTTAACCACCGCAATCAGAACCTCATCATCTAATTCCACTCTGGTGGACCTAGAGCCCTCATGTAATGATTCATAGAACTGCTCTGGCAGAGTTAGGTTTTCATGTATCCATTTTTCTGCGACGGTATGCGCTAGATTGAAATGCAACCATACAAATCCACCGTTCTGCTCAGCACCCTTATCCTTTAACCATTGCAATGCTTTGGCACCGTCGACTGGGTTTCCCCTCCCGTTAGCACCGAAATGGAAGCCACATATAAGGCCGGAAGCATCTGCCCCGTAAGCAATAGTTTGAAGATTACTCATAGTCGACGCATGTCGTAAAAAAGTATTGCGAATCCATTAAATTAGCAAGTCCCAGAAAAATACTCGATAGATTTAATGTCAGATGGTTAAACAACCGATAGATATGCTTAGCTTTTTGATAAACGTTAATATTAGATGCAAACTAAACAGGGACGTATATGTGGGTTTACATCGGATGCGAACCCGCTTGTGTCTATATGATCTTACAAGGAATCAAAGCATCTTCATTAAGCGCGTATACCGCGCAAAGGCGGTGATATCCGTCGGCAATTATGACTTGACCAAGATCAGGAGCTCGAACTAGAAGCAAGGGCGAAAGTTTGGTCCCTTTAAGTAGTTTTTTGCGATCTTTTTCAACGTGAGAATTGCTGATGCCTAGTAGTGACAGGCCAGATGCGCGAAAGATATCCTTAGCTTTAAATTCTGTTACCTTGACTTTACGCAAGCTCTTAGCCATCTTTGCAGCTTTTGCCGACGACATTGTCAGCGATAGGTATGAGGCCGCAGCAGGATAATCATGCTCTTCGGGCTCGGCAAACCAAGTGGGTTGTGGTGTAGGTTTTCCAGCCATGACTTTTGTCCTATAGAGTACTCTTAATTAGGAGTGCAAGTTTACATTGATGCCAATCTTCGTTTAGACTGCACTATGGATTATGAATTTCTAAAGGCGATAACACTCTCTCTGCTGCTTGGCTCATTGATAGGCATAGAGCGGCAATGGCACAGGCGACTGGTTGATTTGAAGACCAATGCGTTGGTGAGCCTGGGCGCCTGTTTATTTTTACTTGTCACTAAGACCTCGGAAGGATTTACGGAGCCAGTGCGGATGGCAGCGCAGATAGTTGTGGGCGTTGGCTTCATTGGTGGAGGACTGCTTTACCGGGATGGCGCACAGACTAAGGGCATCAATACAGCCGCCACGCTTTGGTGCTGTGCGGCAGTTGGCACTTTATGTGGGTTAGGACGCTGGGCTGAAGCGTCAATCGCGTCGCTGGTGATTGTGTTGGCCAATACGCTATTGCGTCAAGTTGCGCACTTGCTAAATCTAAAAATGGGCGTTAACGATAGTTTGGCATCAAATATTCAGTTTGAATTAACCTGCATGAAGGAAGACGCTTCACTGGTAAGGCACGGCGCAGAATCAATTTTTCAGGACGCCGGAGCCGATATCCGGGAAGTTCAACAAAAACTTGGGGTGAACTCCCAAGTCACCATTAGCATTCGTGTGTCTATTGAGCATGGGGATCCATTGGCTTTACGGGAAAGCTTGATGAATCGAATGAATGCCCTAAATATCAACAGTTTGTCGTGGTCTCAAACTTAGTAACTCGTTCAGATTAACGCCGTTTTAGTTCCCTGAAAAGCCAGGGCTACGGACGCTTTAGTTCATTTTTTTGAGGGGCCTGCGCGCGGTAGCCAGCTTGCATTGCAAGCATCCAACCAGGATACTCTGGCGGCAGTTTGCTGGCTTCATCTAGTGCCCGTAGGTCGTCGGGCTTCAGCGCAAGCGTCGTCGCCCCCAAGTTGTCTGTGAGTTGCTCTGGTGTCTTGGCGCCTACGATGACGGTGCTGACCTGTGGGCGACTTAACAGCCAGGCCAAGGCGACCTGGGCAACAGTGGCTTTGTGGCTTTCAGCTATCGGGCGCATGAGGTCGACCAGTGCGAATGCGCGCGCCTTGTCGACTACCGGAAAATCAAACGTAGCGCGCCTTGCACCCTCGGGGCCCTTTCCATCCGAGGAGAACTTTCCACTGAGCAGACCGCCAGCGAGCGGACTCCACACCATCAATCCCAAATTCTGGTCTTGAATTAGTGGGATCAACTCTCTCTCAATATCGCGTCCGGCGACAGTGTAATAAGCCTGTACGCTTTCAAAGCGAGCAGAATTTTTCTGGTCCGAAATCGCCAAGCCTTTCATGACTTGCCATGCAGCCATATTGCAAAGGCCAATGTGGCGTACTTTTCCCGAACGAACCATATCATTGAGCGTTGATAACACTTCATCTAAGGGAGTGATAGGGTCAAAACCGTGCAGCTGGTAAAGATCAATATGGTCCACCTGGAGTCGTTTTAAACTGGCATCTAGCTCATTCATTAGGTGGTAGCGCGATTGGCCGCGGCCATTAACCTTGGTTTCGCTCATTGGGCCAAAGGCCTTGGTTGCAATAACCAACTCGTCGCGTGGCAGCCCAAGGCTCTTGATGGCGGCGCCTGTCAATGACTCGGATACCCCAAGGGAATAAACATTCGCGGTGTCAATGAAATTCACGCCGGATTCAAAGGCCTGTTTCACCAATGCGTTCACGGCTTCTTGTCCTAGCCCACCCATGACTTTCCAGAATCCTTGGTCACCAAAGGTCATGGTTCCCAAGCAAATCTCTGATACGTACATGCCTGTCCGGCCGAGAAGTCTGTATTTCATGAAACTACTCCAATTCTGTTTTCAATCTTGTAAGGATAACAGCAGGTACCCTAGCCAATGGCGGATTTATCTCAGTATTTTTCTTTTCATACCAACTCCACAGCTGCCCGTAACTGCGCAGGACTGCTGTAAAGATAGGCAGCAGTCGTAGCAATATTTCTGTGCCCGGCCAGGGTTTTGAGAATGTGTATGGCAGTTCCCTGATTGGCCAAGGAAGTTAGAAAAGTGCGGCGCCCACTATGACTGCTGGCTCCGGTAAGCCCAGCACCGGCATAGAGCAGGGCGAAGGTCTGAGCCAGGCTGTTGGCGCTAAATCCCTCACGCACGCTTTTCTGACTGGCGAACAAGGGGTAACCGCGATCCACACAGCGCGTGATAGCCGCATAGGTTTCCAACTCTTCACGTAGCCTACCGTTGATGAAGACCGTGCGCGGGTGTCGTCCCTTGGTCATGTCGGGCAGCAGCCGGATCTCCGCCTTAACCGCGCCATCCGGCGTGACTACATCGCTCCAGCGCAGGCAAGCTACTTCGCCAATTCTGAGGCCGGCCCAATGTGTGAGCAGCATCATGCAGCGGTTTCGCACTGCGTATTTGCGTTTGTCAATGTGAGCCAGCAGTTGTTCAAATTCTGCTGCGCTTAGTGTTCTTGCCTGGGCCATAGCGTTTGTCCTTGAAATATTGTGTTTGCAATGAATGCATTGTGTTTTCACATATTTATCTGGACAACCTGAAACCCGGCGGATTGACGGGTTACCGGGCAGAAGCAGCCAAAAATGCGCTGGCTGTGGATAACTTTTTGGTGGTTTTTTTCATCAATGAAATCAATTGGTTATCCCCGAAATCATGGAAATTGCGACTTTTCATATATTTCTTGGTGGGCAGGGCACTCTTTCAGTGCCCACGGCCGGTTTGCGCCCAAAACACCCGTTTAAGCGGCGATCGGTAGCGTAAGCACCCAGCGTATTAGGGCGCTGCATTTGATCCAAATTTGAGCGGTTTTAGCGCTGATTTTTGGGCTCTGCTGCGGGCCTAGCTCGGTAAAACCAGTGAATTCGGCCCGGACCGCGCATACCTCAGGCTTTACCTGAACTTAGCCGGTAGACACCCTGAGCATGGGCGCCAAAATCCCATAAAACAGTTATCAGAAACCCGCCAAATGGCCGGGTTACCGGTTGTCCTTTGGGGCATCTGAAACAACACTGCATGTGTACAACAACACCTGCAGCACATGAAAACACAAGATCAACTGGCAGCGCTGGGCTTAGATCACAGCAGCCTGGCTCAATTTACTGGCACACTGCAACATCACCGTATTGGACGCAGGCACCTACTGACAGATGGCACCCGCTACCTAAGCGAGCGGGCGCAGTGCTGGTGGATCATGGACGCCGTTGCCAGTCACCTGGACGAAATTGGCACCGATGACTGGTTCGTACTGGTCAGGGTCATGGTACAGGGCAGGGCGGCTGTCATGGTCTATGAAGACGGCAATGGCAAGGAGCACGCCCGCCAAACGATTCCCTACACAGACTTTCCCATTGGGGAGATCACGCTCTATGCCTGCTGGGACGGTGACCATTGGGTCATCATGCTGCCCAGTGAGTATTGATTGAAGTTTTCAAAAGATGATTGACATCAGCCTTCTTTGAAAATATCATGCCGCATGAATACATGAAATTAAAGGAGCGCAAACATGAGTGTCCTATCGGCAGATAGTCAAATCGTTAAATCAGTAGGGGTAAGCGGACAAATTTCGCTGGGTAAAGAATTCGCTGGACGACAGGTCTTGGTTGAGTCTCCGGCAAAGGGGGTATGGATTATCCGAACGGCAACCATCATCCCCGATCATGAAGAGTGGTTGCACGAAGCACAGACCAAAAGTAGCCTTAAAAAAGCCGTTGCCTGGGCTCAAAAAAATCCGCCAAAGGTTTCCAGCCCTGATCAACTACCTGTAGTCAAAGCCCATGCCGCAAAGCGTAGCGCACGTTCAACTTGATCTCAATAGCCCTCAATTTCAGCAGTCTTGGTTTGACCTGGACGCTGATTACGCTGAGCGTGTAAGAACCGCTCTAAAAAAGATCTTGAAATTGACTTGGCAGGATGTTTACAAGGATAAGGGACTTCATTGGGAAAAAGTTCAAAGTATTCGACCGCCTGCTGGGGTTGATGCCCTCCACACATTCAGGCTTAGTAAATCGGCCAGAGGAGTTGGTTACCGCCAAGGTAATTTCCTGCGTGTGTTGTTGGTAAGCACAGATCACGACGGTACCTATGGAAAAAAGTAGCTACGTTTTGAAATGACGGCGGCTGTGAATGCGGTATTCAATCCAACAGCCTGATGTCACCGCCATGAGAGCAGAGTACGACTTTACGAAGGCCCGAAAAAACCCCTATGCTCCGCAATTGGACAAGCAGATAACCATTCGCCTAGACGAGGACACGATCGGCTACTTCAAAGAAATCTCGGAGCAGGTGGGCATTCCCTTTAAGAGTTATGAGTGAAGGTGACGTCGTTGTGTTGGTCGTCACTGTGGTGGCAACAAGCAAGTTTGAAAAGTATGGAGTCTCGCTATGAAAATTGAATACGACCAGCAAGCCGATGCCATGTATATCCGCTTGCGTGCAGGCACTGTGGCTGAGAGTGAAGAAATTCGACCTGGTGTTGTGTTTGACTATGACCTCGAAGGCAAAGTGCTTGGCATTGAAATGCTTGATGTGAGCGAACGCACAGATAACCCCCGCGAGTTAGCTATGGAGTTGGTGGGTGAGTGATTTAGCGCACGCCAAGGTTATGGAGATGCGAGCGGAGTTGATAGACCACGTTCGCCTTATTGTCCAATCAGAAGGTTGGACTCAAGCTCAAGTTGCTGAACGCTTTGGGGTGGCGCAAAGCAGGGTGAGTGATCTTTTAAGCGGTAAGACTGAAAAGTTCAGCCTCGATATGCTCATCACTTTGGCCTCACGTGTTGGGTGCAAAGTTGAACTGGCCGTTGAGTGACATGATGACCTCTACGCACGATTTGAAAAGAATACGATTTCACCACGGTGCGTTCGCATCCCATACCAAAGTCTGATTAACCTTTACTTGCGCGATTGCGCAGCTCATAGCCGAAAATTAGATTTGCGTTGGAAGTGACGTGCACCGCCATTCCATGCTGCCCAGCGAGTATTGATTACATAAAGAAGTAAAAGTACACAATGATTTGCATGCGACGCAGACCATCTGCGCGGCCGATCTGATGCCCAGAGCCATCGTAAATTCGCTCCCCATCTATCCGGCCCATTTGCGAGCCCGAAGCGCTGTAGAGACGTTCACCGTCGATGCGGCCGATTTGACTGCCTGATGCGTTGTAGATGCGCTCACCTTCAATGCGGCCTAACTGTCGACCAGAGCCGTCATAAATTCGATCGCCATCTACACGACCTATTTGGTGACCGGATCCGTCATAGTAGCGCTCACCATCCACGCGGCCGATCTGGTGACCACTGCCGTCATACATGCGCTGGGCAAAGGCACTATTTAGAAACGCCAGCGTTATGACGACGGCTAAAAGGAACTTTTTCATTTTCACGTTCAGTGAATTAAATGGCGATTGTGAAATGCTCCAAACCCTGTTCAGTCCAATGAACGCCATTTCGCTCCTCGACCTTAAACCAATGGGCAGCATCAGAATCGGACGGCTCGGAAGCTATGGTTGTAATGGGATGCAAACCAGGCTCGCTCGCGCGTGTGTGCGGTGATCCAAAGTACATACTGGGCGATTGGTCATCGCTTGAATACCTAAATGCCCAAATGTCTTTTCCGTTTGTAAGTGCGCAGGAAATACGCATAGGTTCCTCGGATTTGTTATTCACCATGATTTTTTTTACATCACGCAAAGTTGACTGTATTGCATTGATTGGGTCATGAATTAACCCCTTGCTCAAAGCCACTAGGAAGAGGGCCTCGCTGTCTGTGGTGCCCTCTCTGTGGGGGTAGTGAACATGGTCGATGAGATCCTCTACATCTTTGCGACAGTCATGCCAGTTACCAATTTTTCCGTTATGCATAAATGTCCAGTTTTGCCAAATGAAGGGATGGCAGTTGCTTCTGTTCACAGCTGTTCCGGTAGTGGCACGGACATGGGCAAAAAATAGCCTGGTCTGAATGTGCGCCGCTAAAGATCGTAGGTTGCTGTCATTCCATGCCGGAAGAATGTCTTTAAACAGCCCTGGAGTCGTACGTTTGGTGTACCAGGCAACGCCAAATCCATCGCCGTTGGTAACCCACGCAGACTCCGTCGCTGCCAGGCTTTGGCGCACTATGGAGTGCTCTTGGTGGAAGATCAAGTCCTCTAAGTAGATTTCCGGACCGGCATAGGCAACCCATCTGCACATGATGACCTCGACTAAAAATGGGACATAGCCCGCAGTCTATAAGAGATTCAAATATTGCAGTACGTCTTTGTTGAAGAAGTCTACTTTCATCTGACTCAAAATTGAAATTTTGATTATGCATACTTGTAAGGCGAAGCTTGCGCGCACCAGTTATATGCACGTCTACTTGATTCCTTAGATAGTAGGCCTTTTCTCTTTGGGGGTTGAAAAAAATCTCAACGTCTAAATATCCGTAGGCATAGAAATTTACCGAACCAAATTACGTGCACCAATGGCATTGCCTGCGAGTCACTGGATTGTCATAAAAATCGGGACCTTGTGGTCGTTTCTAAACTTTCGGTTACCCAGAAATCCAACTTAATTCATAAGTAATTCGTATGTCTAAAAATTCTTTGATCACCTATAAAGAGCCTAGGTGCCTTACCTGCACCTACGTGATGCCATCGGAGACTGCCTCCACTGGATTGCGATGCGGTCTGAAGTATTTCAAAAGCACAGTAATCGTAATGAAGTTTCAGCTGATGCATCACTACCCGGAAGTTAAGGAATCCCATACATGTGATTCCTGGACTTCTCAAGCAATGCAGGGCGTTTGGAATAGCGAGTCCTCCGCTCCGGTCAATCATTTTTCGGTGGAGCATTAAACGAGCTCAATCATAAATTTCGTCATTTTTTTACCTGAATAGGACCGCTGGTGATGCTGTGAAAACCGAACTGTGCCCATAGCAACCAGCGAGCATCATTGGAGTTGGAGGCTCGTATCTGAGTTTGCACTATTTGGCTGCGTCCATCGACACGCACGCGCACACTGGCTTGGAAGGTTTGCATGCAAGTATTTAGCTCTGATAGGGCTTGTGTATTGCTGCGTGGCTGGTGCGACGTCGGGTGCTTTGCCGATCGAGATTGCCAAGGATAAGGAATTGGTTGCCTGTGGCATCCCCCGATCACCGGTACGCCATCTGGGCGTTCCCATTTGCCTTTGGAGTATTTACTATAAGGGTGTGCGTTTTTATGTAACGCCGACAACCGACCAGGTAGCCGCGAATGCCTTTTCTTGCTCCCGCTGCTTGATCAGGTCTTGAGCGGTAAGGCGGACTTCTTTGCTATCCATGCCTACGATGATGTTGGTATTGGTTTTGATTGCTAGATCCTCCAGTCAATCAGACCCTGTGGAACGGGTGTTGACTTCGCTTCGTCAGGGCAGGTCATTAGCGCCCGCACGACGCTGCTGGAGCGTCGAATGCATTAAATTTGACATGCTTTTAAGGTCGAATCTCGAAATTCACATTGAAATCTTAGATGAGCACCAACCGGAATAAATCTAATATGCCTTCAGTCGTTACTAAGCCACTGCATATAGATTTTGTCATTACGCCTTACCTTGGGAAGTTGGCAATGTCGGCTTGTCCAGGTTTATCATTTGGACAAAACACTTACAGGAGCACTTTGGAAGATGACGTGAGCACGATACACAGACTTGGAATTCTTACGGTCATTAGTCTCATGGAAACCCAAGAGCTGAAGCGTGTGGGCGCCAAAAGCATCTCGCACTACCTCGGTCGAAGAAATATCGCCTGGCATCAACTTCAAGTGAGTCAGTCAGGAACTCCAAATATCTCAACCATACATCAGTGGAGGCGAATGGCAAAGCCACTTATCAACACGCTTGCAACGGGTGGAAACGTATTGATTCATTGCTTAGAGGGCAAAGGCCGAACTGGCGTCATGACTGCATGCTTACTCAAGATTCTAGGCATGAGTGGCGAGACAGCTATTGCCCATGTAAGGCGCGCACGTCAGGGCGTTTTTCAAACTGCCTTGCAAGAGGAATACGTGCTTTCATTCAGGCCCCAAATACCCATTGGCTAATTCAGTGAATTGGCATTCATCCGCTGCAGGCGGTTGTAACGCAACGTAACAAATGTCATTGCAACCGCAACCACCAGTCCAACGAAAATTGTGAGCGTGCTTAAATCAAAACGTAAGTACAAGAGAATACTGTACATCGTTAAAAAAATTAGAATACTCGCATTCTCGCAAGTATTTTGAACTGAAATAGATCGACCAGCGGTTAATAATAAGACGCCACGATGTTGAAGTAGAGCATTCATTGGTACTACAAATATTCCACCAATAAATCCAATACCTGCTGTGGTTATTACCGCCATTTTTATATCTAAAACATACATCATCAATGACAGCATTAAGCCTAGTATTATTCCGAGTGGGAGCACTTTAGGCGCTGCCTTTAGCGGAATGAACCATGAAGCCGCAATTGCACCCAGGATAACTCCAACTGCTGTAGCCGCCTGTAGATAGGCTGCGTGCTCAAGGCTCAGATGTAGCCGTTCCTGCGCCCAGGCTAATACCAACAGTTGCATTAATGCTCCTAGGCCCCAGAAGATCGTGGTTACCGAAAGACTAGTTGAGCCAAGCGGGTCATTCCAAAGCGCACGCTGATCTTGCCAAAATAGTTGAAGCATGCGACTTGAAAAATAAATTTTTTCAAGTTTATGCCGAACGCCACTGTCTGGTACTTTGAAATTTAGGAAGGTTGACAGAATGTAAATGGCGCAAAGGCTAATCAATGCAAAACTCATATTGTTCGAAAATGCACCAAATTGTTGATTAACCTTACCTTCAACCAAGAACCTCCAATAATCTCCAACAAGAAATCCACCAAGCCCAATACCTAAAAGTGCCGCACCCACAGTGCAAATCTCAATCCAGGCGTTCGCACCCACAAGATCTTCTGCAGGAACTACTTCAGTTATCCACCCGTATCTGGCAGGTGCGTAGATGGCAGCCCCAAGTCCACACAGTGAAAATGCCACTATCGCATTTGCTCCATAAAACATGGCAAAGCAAGCAAGAAATTTGATGCCGTTAGAGAAAACCATAACTAAAGGTTTTGGCCATCTATCGGCGCAATAGCCTACCCACGGTCCAAATATGACGTACGAAGAGGTGAATACCAACTTTAGTACGGGAATCCAAAAGGCTGGATAGCCCTGCGTCTGTAGCAGCGCCATAGTCACTAGCAATAGTGCATTGTCAGCTACGGCCGAGAGAAATTGCCCCGCTATAAGTACATAGAAGCCTGTGGGCAACTGATTCATAAGTGATATTTACGCGGCTAAGTCATACTTTAGTGAGCACTTGAATGGCTACTTCAAGGGTATTTCGCACAGGTAGGTATTGCCTATCTGAACCCGACTGAATCGTTCTTTTGCGACTGCTCAGCCCCCAGCCGTACCTTGGATTTCAGCCGAAAATTATGTTTAACAATATGTTTATATTTTTTATTATTTTATCTGCTTGTTTCCTTGGTTGAGCAGCCCCAACCAAGGAACCAAAAGTGTCACGCACAAAAAAATTACAAATCAGTCTTCGCTAACTTCCATTGGAAATGCCGATTGCAACGCAGACTCCGTCCATTCATTAGCCTCTGCGATAATTGCAACCGATTCTTGCACGTCCAATACCGGCGTCACCACTACATCGTTCCACGCTGAAAACTTGGCCACAAAGTGGGCTATAGATTTTGCGTCATCCGTTTCGCAAAGAGCAAAACCGCTATTTCCAGCCAACGCGTGTACGAATGCCAAAATGTTCATTCCTTCTTCTGGCGTCCACTGGCTGAACACTGCTGTTAACGCTGTACTGCTCTCTAGGTTGTCTTCAAAATTGAGACCGTTCTGTCTTGTTGTGTAATGAATCATGTATTTCATGGTGCATCGTCCTAAGTCTATGGTTAAAGAATTTCGATCAACAGTACCTTAGGTTGAGTTCGTGAAAATTACGTGAAGCTTTTACATGAATTTTGTGTACGAGTTGTTTGTTGATCAAGATTTGGAACTTGCATTCAAAGTCACGTTATTTTCAACCGCCATTGCGTGCGTATGAAAAGAATGACATAAATAGATGTCAAAATCTTTCTAAATCCAATCCGATATTTTTTGTATTTTTTACAATTCTTTAAAATTATGAAATTGTATAAAGTGCATGACGAACAAAATCCTATTTTCAATGAACAGTAATTTTCGAATTCCGGGCCAAGTAGCACTGATCACTGGGGGAAACGTTGGAATTGGACGTATTACGGCGATCGAACTGGCTAAAAAAGGATTCCAGGTGGTGATCGCGGGCCGTTCGCTTGAAAGAACGCAGCCTGTGTTAGACCACATCAAATCGCTGGCAGTTGATGAGCAAGCTATATTTCTTCCCCTGGACTTAGCCAGCCTTGCCTCGGTTAGGGAGTGTGCGCGGCTCTTCATTGAACTCAATTTGCCATTACAACTGTTGGTCAATAACGCAGGAGTTGCGGGCATGCGGGGCCTAACTAAAGATGGCTTTGAAATGACCTTTGGCGTAAATCACTTGGGTCACTTTTTGCTGACTCAATTGCTGCTGGACAAGTTGAAAGCGTCAGGGCCTGCTCGTGTCGTCACGGTATCAAGTCGCGCCCACAAGCGAGCCCCTGGCATTGATTGGGATGCCCTGTGCCGACGTACCAGCACTTGGACAGGCATCCGGGAATACGCAGTTTCAAAATTAGCCAATTTGCTCTTTAGCTCAGAACTAGCAAAGCGTGTGCAAGGAACTTCAGTTTCCACCTACTCATTGCATCCCGGAGTCGTAGACACTGAAATCTGGCGCGCTGTTCCCGATTGGGCGCGTCCACTATTGCGGCTACGTGGTTTTCTGGCACCAGAGGAGGGTGCACTCACAACTTTGCACTGCGCAATGCATGCACCTCAACAAGAGTCGGGCTTGTACTATGTAGACTCAAACCCCACGCCACCAGCACCATTGGGTCAAAATTCCGAATTGGCTGCCAGCCTTTGGGAACGTAGCGAAGCCTGGGTCAATAGCCGTTAGTCAAACGCCCTTAACGATTGAATTCAACTAGCCGTCAGATCTTTAGTTTTGTTGAATTCTTGTGAAGTCTGGGCTTGGGTATCTGACGTACGACTAAGCAATGTCCCATTTTCGTCTCGTGGCGGCATCTGGGATAAAGCGGATCCCCAGCTCTGGGCTCGAAAGCCAATCATTGCGACGGCTCAGGCAAAGACTTGCCGCAAAGCGAATGCTTGGTTGGGGTAGTGCCTTGATCGCCGAGAACAAGGAATTGGCTGCCTACGGAAACCTTTTGGACACCTCACAGGCACCTGGCATTGTCCTTGATCAGGTTACCGCTGCTGCCACGCACGTCGAATCTAAAGGGTAAACCCCCGCAGACAGATAGCATTTCCCATGAACTAGTGAGAGATCACTGCACCGTGGTGAATTTATATTGGAAAACCCATGTTCAAAGCGACCATCATGTATCCCCCGACAACCAGCGCACGTTTCGACATGGCTTACTACATCGACGAGCATATGCCCATGGTGAAGGCAAAAATTGGCGCTTCATGCGTTGGGTTCACTGTCGATTCAGGAATTGCAGGCGGTGCGCCGGGCTCACCTGCACCCTACATGGCTATTGGTGCATTGCTGTTTGAATCTATGGATGCATTTGGCGCCGCTATGGCTGCGCATGGTGCAGAGATCATGGCCGACGTTGCAAACTACACGGACTCGCAACCAGTCATGCAAATCAGCGAG
>Ga0209084_1000130_pt1 | contig 70791 bp, 74 predicted proteins | sample C_130820_MF_Meta_FD_187309 | JGI IMG/M metagenome (GOLD analysis project Ga0209084, IMG submission 187309) | Freshwater microbial communities from Lake Croche, Canada to study carbon cycling - C_130820_MF_MetaG (SPAdes) (version 2) | ecosystem: Environmental > Aquatic > Freshwater > Lake...
TGGCGACCCACCCGCCGAGGAACTTGCGCATAAGCTTGAAGGTTGCTGGGCTGGCAACCAGGAAAAACAGAATCATGTAGATTAGAATCTTGACCAGCATTTACTATTTGTAAATATTTTTATCGCTGAACTCCGTACAGGCACTTTCTATTGCCCCTGTTATTGATGTAAGTGCCTCCTGGCTTGCAGCATTGACCTTTATTGTTAGTCTCACAGTACTTCTCGTCCTCAAAGTCCTCTGCAAATCCAGACACGAGCTTTGCTGGGAGGTAGCAAGCCAGCAGGACATATACCGCAGAGTGGAGCAGGAGACCTGGGGCGTGTGGGATGCCCTCGGCGCTGGCGACCCACCCGCCGAGGAACTTGCGCATGAGCTTGAAGGTGGCTGGGCTGGCGACCAGGAAAAACAGAACCATGTAGATTAGAATCTTTGACAGCATTTATTCTTTACACATTTTTAAATCACTCCTCCTTCTTCTCGTCGTAGGCCTCTGGCTCTCCGTAGTACTCTCCGTACTTCTCGTCCTCGTACTTCTCGTCCTCGTACTTCTCGTCCTCGTACTGAGAGTAGTACTTGCGCATCTTGCGGCGGTACAGCATGCGCATGATCACGCGGCAAACCACTGCGAACACAATGCCGTGGAGCAGAAGACCACCCGTCTTGGGGCAGCCTTCTGGGCTGGCGACCCAGCCGCCAAGGGCCCGGGTCACCTTATATAGGGCTGGGTTGGCGATGATAAAGAAAAGGAGGACAACAACTAGCATCTTCATCAACATTTATTATAGTCAACTAAAATTTATTCATGTCATCTGGCCCCTTGGAGGCCAGGCGCGAGCCATAGTCGGTCACCCTGGAAACACTGGGGTCGTAGATGGTCCTCTCCTCATAGTTTGCCCGCATCCCTGGGCGGTACTTGAGGAGCCGAAGGGTCAGCACGAAGACGAACGCGTGTAAGAAGACTCCTGCGAAGGTGGGAAGGCCCTCGGCCGACGCAACCCACGTTCCCAGGATGCTCCTGATAGTCTTGAAGGCCAATGGGCTGGCCAGCAAGGCAAAGAGGAAGAAGAGGGCGATCATTTACTAGTAGTTGCCATAATTGCTGAGATGGCTCTTGTATGCTGCACTAGCATTGTTATTCGATCTAGAGATTACTGGCGTATTTGGTATCTTGGGCCTGGTCCCGTTGCTATTTGGCACATTTGAAGACTGTGATGTATAGGCGGCCCTTGCCGCCTCCTCTTCAATCTGCTTTTTAATAACATTCTTCAGGGCCGCATTGTTTGTAATGCTCATCAATTTAGACGTGAGTTTTATGCGGTTTTTTCCAATGCGAGGAGCCCCGTTCTTGTTCAACTTGACTGAACGGATCATGCGGCTGAGAGCCTCCTGCTGAAGACTTGTTAAATTTTTAGACTTGCGTATATTTTCCACAAGTTTGGGACTACTCCACACGTTGAGATTTCCGTAGTACTTGTTCCCCTTCTTCACCCGAAGGGCATTAAACTGGGCCTGGCCAGGATCTATAGACTTTGGGCCAAACCCAAACTGTAATCGAGGTTCCTTATTTGTTGTCCTCTTCAAAATATTTTGAAATCTTGGACTGTTTAGGAGCCTTCCTGAATTCGTCTCCCAGAAGGAATTCGGCTGGGCAATTAGGGCCTGGCCTCTTGTAAGAGGCTTTTCAAACAATTTGCGTTTTTCGATTATGGCGAAACGTGCATTTTTCTTTTGATTTTCAGTAAAGGCTGCGCCTGTTTTCGCGGCAAGGCGCTGCTCAAGCATGGTTAGCGTGTCGGACGTCTTAGATGAATTTATATTTTGTAAAAATTTAGAAAAATTATTAGAAGATGGTGGGCCTCTCGTCAAGGGAGGTCCTTTGTTTCCATTGCCCGCCGTGGGTTGACTTGTGGAGGCGGGCTGTGTTAGTTTTTTACAAGTGCATTAATAATTCCCTTGGAACGATTTACGTTCCCCTGGCCCCGGCCCCTGTCCCCCCGTTTTAAGCGGGTTTGTATTGCTTCGTATAAATCCTCCCTTGTTATATTTCCAATGTTTCCGTTTTTCTCAAGTATTTCTCCCGATATTTTGGTGTAGTTTGTATTTTTTCTAAGTCCGCCTATCCCCCCATATGCCCGTTGCCATATCTCATTTGCAAACTTATTAATTTGTTTTTGTTTCTCTGCAGCGTTGGCGGCCCGAGTTTGATTGGCACTGGCGCTTGCAGATGCGAGAGCGGCTGCGTTGGCGGCTGCGGCGGCGGCTGCGGCGGCGGCTGCGGCGGCGGCTGCTTTTGCTGCAGCATTAGCCTTCTCTTGTGCAGATACCATAAGATTTTTCTTTACCTTTTCGGCATTTTCAGCAGCCGTCTTTGCATTCGCGGCATTTTTTGCAGCCTTCGCCGCCGCATTTGCTGCAGCCTGATTGGTTGCGTTTTTATTAGCCTTGGCCTTCGCCTCCGCCGCCGCCTCTGCCGCAGCCCGGGCGTTCGCCTCGGCTGCTGCCGCTGTATTGGCCGCATTTCTCAGCGCCTTGTCTTGCTCACGAAGTCCCTTTATATAGGCATTAATAGCATTTTTGTGAGCACTGACATTTGTATAATTATATTTATTCAAGTTTGTCTTCAAGACCTCCGCTTGCTTTTCTGTATTCGCCAATATTTTGGAAATATTATTCGAAGACTTGGCGGCACTAAGAAGTGCGGTCCTGTTCTTTGCAAGAAGCGCGTTCTTCTTCGCGACTGCCGCAGGCCAGCTATTCACAAGATTAAAGAAATTTTTGTGTTGAGGGTATCTTTTTCTATTATTATTAATATTTCTACCCAAATTTTTGTAAGCCTGAAGTTTCTTATTTTTCATAAGTTGTTGTAGGTTTGCGTTTTTTGCGTTATAATTTGCCCAGAACGCCTGTGCATTCAGGCTTGCTTTTTTATAGTTCCACGGTCCTCTGCCCAAAAAGCCCGTCCGCTTCGCACCTGAGTTCTTCTTGAGCGTGTTTACCATTGCCAAATTTGGTCTTGTGTTGAAATATTTTTTTCCATTCATAGAGTTTGCGCCAATCCACGGAAATTGCTTGGCGGCTGGTGCGGCGCTTACATTCTTCACACCCATCCTCTTTACCCGATTTTTCAAACGCTTAAAGCGCGAGTTGGGTTTCACTGGAAAAGTGTTAAGAGCGTTCGAAAACTCGTTGACCGCCGGAGCCGAGGCTGCCCCATAGTTGGCCGCCGTCTTTGGAGCATTTAGTTTGTAATATTTATTAATAGTGTTGTTTTTAGCATTTTTATTTACGCGGTTCTTCAGGGTCCAAAGGTGCTTCAAATAGTTTGGCTCTTTTGCCATGGTGACGGCGTTTTTGTTACTGATCGCCTCCCAAATAGCCTTGGCGACAGCCTCGGTATTTGCATTTAAACTCCTATCTGTTGACCATTCTTTCCAGTTATTGGAGGCGGCGGCCATACCTTGAGATGAGCGCATAAAAAAGTTGGTCCTGTGTCCTGGCCTAAAGACCAGCCCCACTGTATAAGTAGAAAGCACTACAAATGGCTCTGTCAATCACCAAGATTTCCGACCTCTCTGTCTCCGACATCAAGTTCAGCGATGTGCGCAAGAATTCCAAGGGTGGCAAGATGGTCTACCTCAACCACAAGTCGGGTGGCAAACTGATGCTGAAGCTCCCTGCCCTCAAGGCCCCCTTTGGCCTGAGCACCTTCACTGACGAGGGCTCGGGCAAGGTGACCAGCACCAACCTGCCCTTGAGTGTAGACAACGCAGCCGTGGCGTCGCGTCTTGATGAGATCAACAAGGCTGTCCTGAACTTTGTCTATGACCACTGTGAGGAGATCATGGGCAAGAAGATGAGCCGTGATACTTTGACTGAGATGTACAAGTCGCCCTTCAAGCCCGCCGCCAAGGAGGGTTACTCGCCGCTCCTGAACCTCAAGGTGATTACTGACCCTGGGTCTGGTGCTATCAAGACCGAGTCTTACGACTCGACTGGTACTGATGTGCCCCTGGACTCGCTCGAGAAGGGTCAGTCGGTCACGACTCTGGTAGAGCTCAGCCAGATCTGGCGCACGCCCGCTGGTTTCGGAGCCACTTTCCGCGTTCACCAGGTCAAGTTCAGCGCGGCCAACAAACTCCCGAGCCGCGCTCTGGTTGAGTCTGAGGACGAGGTAGAGGAGGAGGAGGAGGAGGACGAGGATGACGAGTGAATATGGCCAAGACTTAGAATATCAGTGTAATAAATATCTGAATTACTATTAGTATGAAGGTCCTCGGATCCGGTCGTCAGGGTGTCGTCTATAATGCAGGTCCCGTGGCTCTCAAGGTGAGCCCACGAGACTTGTCTGCTGTAAAACGCGGCGAAAATCAGCCCGCACTTGTTGAATACAAGATTCATGCGGCCGTGCAAAAGGTGGCCCGTGGAGGGGTCCCCAAGGTTCTCGGCTTTTCCACACAGAAGGATTTTGTCTCGGATCTTAAAAAGAATATAAAAGAAAATAAACATAAAAATTTTCACGAACAGAGCATTTTAACCATGGAGAAGATCAAGGGGGTCTCTATACGTGACTGGGTCGAAGAGAAGCACATGACCCTTACGGACGCCCAAGTCGTGCGGGCCGTGCGGCAAGTCTTGGCGACTCTGAAGGCTATATCGAAAAAGTATCCAAACTTTCGTCACAATGATTTACATCTTGACAATGTGATGATAGTTGGGGGTCGGGCCAAAATTATTGACTTTGGCTGGTCACGATTGTCCCGCTCGGGAAACAACCCCGCGGTAAATACAGCTGTTGAGAACGGAACTGCGGGAGTCTATGGGATAGGCCCGCGCACCGACGCCCGCTACGACTCTCACCTCTTCCTGAAAGAGATGCGAACTCTTTTATCAAGATATCCCAAATTCAAGAAGACCATGGCCCGTCTGGACGTTTGGGTACCTGCTGGATATCGTGGATTTAACGACCGCTATACCCGTGAGGGCCGCCTCAAGTACGGACTGAGGTCTTACCCAGGACTTCCGAAACTTCACAATCTGAATGCGGCCAGACCCACGGCAAGCAGGAAGGTGTCCAAGAGCGAGCCTACGGGCTTGAAGACGCTGATGTGAGGCACAAGGGTCTTGTTCCAAAGAAACTTGAGGAAAAACGTCCAGAAAATTACGTATATGATGAATACAAGGAGGCTATACAAGCGCTCACGACGGTCGCGGGAGTAAATGATAGTCAGCATTATAATATGTTTGTAGATAATAATGGACTCGACCAGCTCTCGGGCCTTGCCGAAATCGGGCTGGGAGCGCGAGTTCACCTGGGATCCGTGGGGCTCGAAGGGGGTCGTTCACGACAACTGCTATGACTACGCCTTTGGGAGTTTCAGCGCGACCCGGATATCCAAGAGCGTCCCTGGAAACAAGAGTGGCATATCTTCGAACGGCCTCAACTTCCGCAATTGTGATGGTATAGTGAAGCGCGTCCTGGCCGATAATCCTGGGTCTGTCCGCAAGATGCGTAACCCGAACGGGAAGGCGCCTGCAGGATTCTACAAGGTCATGTGCTTTGTTGCGCCAACAAATGACTTTGGAAATTCTTCTGGAGATTTTCACTGGTATGTGCAGATGGGCTCGGTGCGTTACAAGGTCAAGATTGGGGATACTGTGGCTAAACTGGCCAAGTTTTTCCACGTGCGCCCTGCAGTCGTGGCGGCTGCCGCGGCCAAGTCAAGTCGTCCCCTGAGCAACTCTGATGGAAAAATTGCTACAAATAATAAAGAAGTTCGTATGTTGGCTGCTCGTAACATCGCGGGAGCCCCCAAGCTTGTTCCTGGGAGGATTATTCGCTTTGCCGTTAATCTATGGTCTCACAAGCAAGGGCACGCATCAGGTCCCCTGATGATTGACGCCAAGGGCCGAACCATTGTCGATCCGAGAAAGTCGGATCGACGATGGCATCCAGGTTTTCACTATACAAAGTTTTGCAGTGCCTATGCCGTAAGGAGAGGGGCGGTCACTACTGGGTCTCCTGCGAACCGAAGTAATAGAGCAAATGGTTCCGTAAACACGCCCCCTCGGGCTAACCGGGCACGCCCAAAGACCTAAAAACTTCTTCAATATTTTCATGATCTTCAAGTTCAAAAAGTATATTCATACTTGCTTCTTCATGCGCTTCGAGAACTCGAAGATCCAGACCAAACTCTTCACGAATGGTGTGGATGTTCGAAGTGACATAAGACCGAACCTCGTGTGTCCCTTCTGCGACCCGGTCAACAACTATACGTACTCTATATTTTGGAAGATCAAAGGGAGTGCGGCACATCGGACAAGTCGGGTCACCCCTGCAAGAGCGCTTCCAACGGTCTACGCACTTGAGATGAAACTCGTGGCCACACGGCAAGGTCCGGGTCGCACGGGTGAGGGACTGTAAACAGACCGAACACTGCGTCCCATCATCCCTGTGCATGTGGCACTTGGTTTGGCCCGTGCCTGGCTGGTTCTTACACCGAGACCCAGCCGCAGTTACACCTAGGCACGTTTCCATGAAATATATCTTTTATTATGTTTTTCTAGGCTCGCCGCGATCGGGCCAGTTCTGATTCGAGAGACTTGATCGCGTCCTTGTACTTGAGGCGGAGGTTCTCCTCTACATGGCGCTTAAAGACTATGATAGGGTCGGCATCCTGCTCGGACTTGCAGAGTGGACACTCATCGGACGTTTCAAACCAGGTGAAAATGCACTTGGTATGAAACACATGCTTACATGACAGGCGTTTCTGAGAACTTCTAGAGATGTCTTCAAGACACACGGCACACGTTTGGGCAAGATGCGCGTTGCACTTTCCTTCGTGGGTCGCCAGGTTCTTGCACTTCGTCCCCTGGGTTGTCACAGAAGAGCACCTCAGAGCGCTCATTATTATTTATAATATGTAAAATTTCGGCATGGATTTCCTCAGGTTTGCGCGAGGCATCTATGATGTGTATTTTACACGAAATCCTCCCGTGAAGTTGTTTATACAAAGAATCAAGCTCCTTCAGATAACCCAAGGTTACCTTGTCGTCACCCGTCTGACGCCGGCCGCTAATGTGAAGATAGCACTCATCTGGGGACTTGTCTAAGTATATGTATAGATCGGGAGACCACGCATGTTTATCATAAAAATATTCATAGGTCTTGACATGTTCTACTAGTTCTCGTGTCTTGGCCCACTCCCAAAATACCCACCGCGAGCTGAGGAGTGAGCGCTCATAGATGCCTGGCCCCTGATCGCAGACGGTCCTGAGGACGGCCATTTGCAAAGGAAATATTCCCTTCTTGGGATTTTCATAAAACTCCTTGAGAGGCCACTCCTCGATCGGCTCCTTGAACACCCTCGCGCCAAGGCGCTTCAAAAGGTTCAACTGGGTCGTCTTGCCTGCTCCTATGTTCCCGTCGATCACGATCTTCATTTAAGATTAAGGTTGCCATTTTTTAAAGCCGCCGTGCCTACTGGAACAGGTGCGCCACATGCGGCATTGCGGAACGGCATGTTCAGCGCCTGGATGCCGCCGTTCTGCAGGAATTGGCGGTAGTGGTAGTTGTCCTCGAACTGGATGCCGTTACGGGCCATGATGACATCATTCGATTGCTTGTTCGAAAGGTAGGATGTGAGGCAGCGGCCCTCGCCCATTCCAAGTCGCGTAGACATTTACTAGTAGGCGAGGGAAAAAACTACGCCGACCATGCCTTCCGCCCGTCCGCCTGAAGCTTCGGGACCCACTCGCTAAACTTGTGACCGAGGATTGTCTCAAAATTGTCCTTCTTGTCTGATGCGCCCAGACGTACGGATGCTGGCGCTAGGATCTGATTGATGATCTTGTAGGCCAGAGCAATCTCTTTGAGTGTCTGTGCCCCCGTGACGATGATTTTGCCCGTGGAAAAGATGCTCGCCGTGACCCGCTTCATGCCTGGCGCTGGGCAGAACTTGACCTTGACGGCGCTGTATCGGTCAGGGTCAAAGGTGACGAGGAACGCCCCCGGAGCCTCATCGGGCTCGCGGGAGGTGATCTTTGCCTGACTGAACACCTGGATAACCTTGGTCAGATTGACTGCCGAGTTGAGAGAAAAGTTTGTATTGATCATCTTCACGCTGATGGTCTCGGGGAGCAGGCGATTCGGAACATCAGTCGGCAAGACCTGACCCACGATAAAGTTCACCTCACGGGCTATCCGCTGGCAGTCGAGCAGATCAGAGCAGCCCGCGACCTGCACGGAGCCGTTGGGAAAGAGCTTGATGCTCTTGTTCGAGTATTGGTCACGCGTGAAGATAGTTACTTGGTTGTAGAACGTAGTCTTTTTCAGGTTCCACTCAAAACCGCCAAAGGAAGAACCCTTGGTTCGGATTCTGATTGGTTTGAAGTTTTCGCGAAATGCGGACAGATCAAGGTCCCTCTCAAATTTGGCAATCATCGTCACGGTCGTGATGCGGACCCAAGAAGACTCTGGATGAGCCTTCTTGACCTCGTCGAGCGTGAGGATGTAGCGGAAGGTGTCTTCCATCTTCTTGTTACTTAAACAACGGTCCAGGGCTTTAAGCCCCCTGGTCACAAGACCTCTTTTTTTGAGTGACCGCAGGTCACTCGCCTACTTTTTCTTAGTCCGGCCAGTCAGATAGCTGGTGACTCGGGTCGCCACATTGGCCTTGTTCTTTCCGTTCAGAGCATTCTTATTGGACTTGGGTAGGATGGCCAGAAGCTTCTTTTTCGGCAGGGACCGCAGAAGCTTCTTTATCGCCGTAACCTTGGGCCGGCCCTTTGTCTTGGTCTTCTTGGCCTTCTTGGAGCGCCGCCGCTTTCGGAGCTTAGGAACGGCCGTCGCCACCTTGGCCGCGTTATTTGCTCCGCCAAGTTGAAGAACAATCTTCACGTTCTTGGCATTCGCCCCCTTTGCGACTGCCAGTTCTGGAGAACCACCCGCCTCCTTGAGCTGGTTGGCAGCGCGGAGCACATTGTTCGGGCCTCCCGCATTCTGAACGAGGTTCAGAGCCTTGTTAGGACCGCCTATGTTATTTATAGCCCGAGTCTCCCCCATGTTCAGGGGAGGGCCAAGGTTGGGCGGGGCCCGTAGATTTGGCGCGGCCTGGTTGGCGGGAGGGCGAAAAACACCCATATTTCCACGCGGGGCGCCGTAGTTGTTCGCGGGGCGCCTGTTATTAAGCAGGGGTGGGGGAAGGGGCGGCAGGCCGCGACGGTTACGGTTCTCATTCATCTTTCTCCTCCTATTATCTGCGATTTTTCTGTTGTACTCCCGTTCGGCGTTTGAGAAAATGCGGCCTATATTGCGGTTTCCGAAGAGACCTCCAGTGTAACCTATGGCCGACCTGAACCGCCGTAGCTTTTCCTTGGCCGTGACGGGATTATTACGCGCATCATACTCTATTTCTTGTATACGCTGCTCGACAAGGTCAAACACGCGATCCTTCCCTGGAAGGTTCGGGGCATTCTTCAAAAATTTAAGAATAGTTTTAATCCCACTTGTTCCGTAACGGCTGTTGCGGCTCAGCAAACTCTCAACCTTGGGCCCTAGGGCCTGGTCAATCTCCTCCTTCTTTGACGGGTACTTGCGACGCAGGCTCACAAGGGTTTCTAGGGACATATTATCCAGGCTTTTATTTCTAACATTCTTTTCCCAATTCTGATTTGTTTTCCCGCCAAAGGCCACTGGCACTCCAGCGCCCACCGGTCCCCCGTTGGGCCGCGATGCAGCTGCAGCCGCCCCCGAAGAGTTCCCCGATGCCTGAGCCTCTATTGCTTTTGCGAAATCATTGGAAATTTTCTCAAAGTTTTGCGGTGACTTGGCGGTGCGCAGGCGTATCTTGATTGCGGAAATCCACACTGGCCGCACTCCCTTATTTTCAAGCTCTTTCAGAGCCGCCAGTATACTAGCTTTCGTGCGGGCATGTGAAATCATATTTAACGCGGTTCGGAAGTACCCCATTATACTAATGCTAGGCAAGTTTTTTATTGATGAGCCACTGGGTCTGGACCAGTTCGTACGGGCACCGCTCGACGAAAGTACGTGGGATGCACGGGTGGCCACGTCAAAGGGCACACCTGCTGATAAAAATTTTTTGAGAAGGGATTCTGACTGGCTATTATAACGCGAGTTGTTCACTGAGACACGGGGAGTTTTTAAAAGAATATATTTTTGTAAATTTTTGAAAACATTAGGTGGTAGGGCAGATGAGAGGGCGCTCATGTCCTGTTGCGTGTACCTCTCTGGGAAGGGTGTAACCCGTGCGAACCGTCTGTTTTCTATTTTACCTATTAGCGCTGAGGCTTTTGCCGCACCAAACTTGTCTATAAGAGATTGGACAAGCTTGGGCGTGACGCGTCCATAACGCTCGCTCCAGATAGGCACTCTAGCCGAGGTCTGGCCAAGTATAGATAGCGCTGGTAAGTGGCCAAGGGCCTCCTGTATTGTTCCATATACTTTTGCGACGAGTCCTGTAACTGCGGAAGCAGCACGACTCGTTCGTGAAGGACCAGCGGCCGCAGCCTCCAGGGTGGCTGCGGCACCAGCCTCTTGCGCCTGCGGTGTCGCTGGAGAACCCTTGGAAAGTAAAAGTTTTAGAGATGCGGCCATTTTACTTCGAATTCTCCTCAAAAGATTTGTATAATTTGTTTTTGGAAGAACAGTGCCGGCCGCTGCGGCGGCCGCGGCCTGCGTGGCAGGCGGGGCGTTCAGAACCTCCTTTGTGACCTGACTACCCGTGAGATTTCTGAACTTCTGAGCCAAAAGTTTAACTAGGCCTCTATCGTCAGCCATCCTACTAGGGTCAAGGAAAAAAAGGTTTTGTGCCCAAGGTTGTTCCAGAGGCTAATGAAGTCTCTCAAAAACACACTCGACCATGGCTCTCCAAGGTCGCCTTCTCAAGCACCAACGCGAGGGCGTCAAGTGGCTCCTGGCGCGTGAGCGCGCAAACGACTACCCAGGCGGGTTTCTCTGTGACGAGATGGGCCTGGGAAAGACCGTCCAACTCGTGGCGACTATGATAGCCAACCCGGTTCCTCGGACTCTCATTATCGTACCAAAGTCTATCGTGACACAGTGGCAGTCTGAGATCACCAAGTTTGCTCCTCACCTGACGGTTCACTTGTTCGACGGCCCAAATCGCCACGTGGATCTAACGGCTCAAGTGACTATCGCTCCTTACTCTGTCCTGGCTCAGCGCAAGGGCGGCCCGATATGCCCTCTGATATCGGTAGAGTGGAATCGAATTATCCTAGACGAGGGCCACGAGATTCGGAACCAAAAGGCCAAGTCGACTGTGGCGGCCCGTGTCCTGCCAGCCCGTATCCGCTGGGTCGTTACAGGCACGCCCATCTTCAACTCTATACGAGATTTCGTGACTCTGGGTGCATTCGTGGGCATTCCCAAGAGTCACATTCAGTGCTACACAAACGATATTCGGGAAAAGTACCTATTGCGCCGTACAAAGCAAGACTGCGAGCGCTTCACTCTTCCGCCGTGCGACATCGAAACGGTAGAACTCCAGATGAATACCGAGGAGGCTCAATTGTACCGAGAGGTCTACAGAAGAAGCCAAGAGACGGTCGAAGAGATTTTCGCGGAAGGAAACGCGAATATTCACCAGATGGAGCTGATTGAGTGCCTCTTGCGAGTCAGGCAGGTTATGGCCTGGCCTCAGCTCTACTTGGATGGTATGGCTATCAAAGAGAGCAGCGACCCCGTGGCTTGGACTGGCGGCTCGGTCAAGGTTGAGACCCTGATGCGTATGATTGCCGAGCATCCTGAAGAAAAAACTCTGGTTTTCGGCCAGTTTATGGGAGAAATGGATGAGATCCACGAGCGGTTACACAAGGCGGGCGTCCCGGTCTACAGAATAGACGGTTCTATCGACACGGCCAAGCGGGCCGAGCGTATCGCTCAGTTCCAAACAAGCGAGGCAAGACCCGCGCCCGTGTTCCTTATTCAGATAAAGGCGGGCGGTGTTGGTCTGAACCTGCAGTCGGCCACAAGGGTCTACATCACCTGCCCAGCCTGGAATCCTGCGACCGAGCTTCAGGCCATCTGCCGAGCGCACCGCAACGGGCAGACTGGCAAGGTATGGGTCAAAAAACTCATCTACGCGGAGGTTGAAGGTTTGCCGAGTATAGAGCAGTCGATCATCGATCTCCAGGGGCACAAGTCGGCGGTTTGCGCAGACGTCCTCAAGGACGAGCGCCTCAGGCTACAACTGCCCACCACGCTCAAGGGTGGAGTCACCGCCAGGGCGGTCCGCAAGATTTTTAGTGTGTAATTGTAATGAGGATTATAGTCATATCTCTTGTCCTTCTCCTAGTATATTTTACACTCATGAGCAAGTCGGGCTATGTTGTTTCATATCCACCCGAGGACATGAGTGACCGCTTCCGATGGGCTGGTGATGCCGCGTCAGTTCTGAACCATCCTTGGGCCCCTAATTAAAGTTGGTATAAAGTAAATGAAGACATCGCCAGGGACCACAAGGCGAAATGCAGCCTTGATAAAGGCCCGTAATAATATGATCGCCCGGGCCATGCGCCGGCTTGCGAATAACAACTCCATGATGTCCGCTAAAAATAAAAACAAATTAAAAAAATTGTTTAGTCCAAAGAAAAAGTCACCCGTGAAAAAGTCTCTAATGGATAGACTATTCAGAAAATAATGTGCATAAGTAATAAATGACCCACACTCAGGCAGTAGGATCGCGCGCTCAGGTGATGAACGGAACGGCTCATCACACGACCGGTGGTCTTGAGAAGAAGCATCTCAAGCGCAACCCCAAGACGGGTGAGATTGTCAGCAAGGACAAGGCCAAGGGCGCCAAGAAGAACCCATGGATAACAGCCGTCGGCAAGGCCAAGAAGGAGCTAGGCATCCCCAAGGGAGAGATGGCCTTCCCCAAGAAGGGCTCAGAGCTTTACAAGACAGCCAAGGCGATGATGTAACTCAGTCATCATCCAAAAGCACTCTCCGACTAACAACAGCAGGCGGTGAACCCATCTCGCTCTCTGTACCAGCCTCATTCCAGATGCGTACTTGATTCGCACGACACGTTAGACCGTAAATATCCTGAAAAAAATAAGATCCAGAAATTTCCATAATACATGAAACATCCGCTCCTTTCATGCGTTCTGGGCCGTCGGCCAAGAGGACCCCATCAGGTCCGAAAAACAACGTTGAATCGTCCGCCTTCAGGCGCAACTGACCATCTTTCAGGTTTGATCGATAGGGAACATCAGTGCATAGCTTCTGTTCAAGAGACCTGAACCACTCGATAAAGGCGCCATCACAAATACTCACCTGAAAGGACTTGTACTCGGGGTTGTATCCCCATTGGCAAATTGCGCGGGGCAGTTGGAACTTTAAAGGACCCCCGCCCAATCCAAACTTTGGCCGCCCGCGTCCAGTCTCAACCTCCAAGTACTCCATGTTCACCTCATTCCACTTAGGCATCTTTATATTTATTTTGTTTGCTGGTTTTAAGTATGCTAGCAGGGGCCAACAACAAGTTTAATGCCAGAAACACTCTACTTCACGGGGGGAACGCGTGGAAGACGGTTTGTACATGGGCCCGCGTGCCGAATAGTTCCATAAGTTCTTTTGAGAAAAAGATTGCGGGGTATCGCAAGGCGTATCGGGAGGCCAAGTCGCGGGCAGGGCAGAACGCGTTGGTGGTGCTTTTCAACAAGGACTTTATGGATTGGTACGCACCTCACAGGGCTCATTGTGAAAAAGTAAGAAAAGAATTAAATAACTTGATGACGGCGCGCCGCGCCGCGCGCTCAACTGGACGGCCCTCCGCGGGTCGCCCTCCCCGCGCCCCTCGCGCGAGTCCGCGCAACAGTGCCAGGAATGTCCTAGAGGCCAAGAAGGCTCATGCTATACAAATCCGTAATCAGTACGCCAAGATGGTCAACCACTACAACTCTGAAATCAAAAAGTTGTCCCAGAGAAATTAATCATTCTCGCAAGACCCGAACCCTTTAAAAGAACCTTGAGTTCTGTATGAAAATAATCATTCGCATCGGGAATAAAACAGTACTTTCCCGCGGAGGTTGTAATCTCTACAGTGTGAGACTTGTGTTCCTGATTGAAAATCCAAGCCCATCTATCTACATAGTCCAGATCTATCGGCCGCCTGATGACGTGGCAACCCGGGATCCGAAGTATGTGCAGAGACTTGGTCTCCAAGTTGTAAATCAGACCATCATGAGATTTCAGCAAGTACCAGAGACGCCATGCACGGCTCTCGTCGAGCTTTCGAGGCTTGAAACCAAAAGATCGACGAAGGTCAATATCATTCGACATATCGACAATCTTTAGTACCAGATCGTCCGGAAGATTCTTCCAGCACTCATCCATGGTTCCTTAAAATTTAGTTTGTTTAATTATATATGAATAGTCCGAGCACTCCAGTTCGAAGTCCTCCGCGTAATTATTCAAACCTCAATTCCCTGCTGAGGGCCCTGGGGAATAGGCTGCACGGCTACCCTGGGTGGGCCGTGGGCGGGAGTATGGCGGCGCGTCTGCACCACCCTGGGGCCCGCGAGCCCCGCAACATTGACCTCGTCGTAAATAGAAAGAATGCTCCTCATATTTTTCAGGCTTTGATAAATATGGGGTTCAATGGAAACCGACCAGGCCCTGGGAGCTGGAACCATGTCGAGTGGTCTCGTGGGCGGCACAAGATAGACGTGCTTCGTGCCGGTGGTCAAAGGGCGCCCTCCCTCATCGGTAAGGTGACTCGGAAGGGAATACCTGTAATAAATTGGAATAGTCTTGTGAATCAAAAGGCCAAGTACAATCCGGGGAGCGCGAATAGGATGAGGCGGCTATCGCCTACCCGGAGCACATCACGCACGCCTCCGGGTTCTCGCGCAAACAAGTCAGTCTCGCCTGTTCGACGGCTGGATCTATCGTAAACTTAATGGGCTGGGCCTTTGACCGGGTCCGCAAGTAGTACATACCCGTCTTGAGCCCTTTCTTCCACCCGTACATATGCATAGAACTGAGTTTGGCCGTGGTGGGGCTCTCCATGAAGATGTTCAGAGACTGTGACTGGTCGATGAATGCCCCGCGGTCCGCAGCCATGTCCAGAATACTCTTTTGAGAAATCTCCCAAGATGTTCTGTAAATGTCCTTGAGCCGGGCTGGCAGGCCCGGGAGGTCCTGAACCGAACCGTTGGCCGCGATAATCTGATCCTTGACTCCCTTCGTCCATACGCCGAGTTTCTGCAGGTCACGGACCAAGTGTTTGTTGATCATCACAAACTCTCCCGCCAAAGTCCGCCTGAGATACAGGTTGGTTGTGTAAGGCTCAAATGCTTCGTTGTTCCCTAGAATTTGGGCGGTAGAGGCGGTTGGCATAGGTGCGACCAAAAGTGAGTTTCTGAGGCCACAGACTTCAATCTTGTCCTTGAGGGCATTCCAGTTGTACATGCTCGGTTCGGCCCCCCACATGTCCAACTGTAGGATTCCTTGCGAGGCGGGAGAACCTTCATAGGTTTCGTATGGGCCCTCCTCCTTGGCCAATTCGCACGACTCTGTCAGGGCCGCGTGATAGATTATCTCGAATATAGCCTTGTTCAACTGCCGAGCGTGCGGTTCATCAAAGGTTAGACCAAGCATCATATAGACGTCGGCCAGGCCCTGCACGCCTATGGCAATAGGACGGTGACGGAGGTTAGACTTGCGAGAAGCCTCTGTTGGGTAGTAGTTCCGATCTATAACTCGGTTCAGGTTCCGAGTAATCACACGGGTCACTTCATGGAGCTTATTGTAGTCGTAATCACCGGAACTCTTAACAAAAGCGGGCAAGGAGATGCTGGCCAGATTACATACAGCCGTCTCATCAGGCCCAGAAACTTCCATAATTTCTGTGCACAAATTGCTGGATTTAATTGTGCCTATGTTCTTCTGGTTTGACTTGGCGTTCACAGAGTCCTTGTAGCACATGTAAGGCGTCCCTGTCTCAATCTGGGACCTGAGAATGGCGTCCCATATCTGGCGCGCCTTGAGAACCTTGCGGAACTTTCCCTGTAAGACATACTTGGCGTACAACTCTTCGAACTCTGCCCCATAGACATCCTGAAGACCTGGGCACTCGTGAGGGCACATGAGCCACCAGTCTTGGTCCTTTTCTACTGAATTCATAAACGAATCAGAGATCCACAAGGCCGTGAAGAGATCACGGCACCTTGACTCCTCGTCACCCTGGTTCAGCCGAAGATCCAGAAACTCTAGAATATCTGCGTGCCAAGGCTCCAGGTAGACGGCGAACGAACCCTTGCGCTTCCCTCCTCCTTGGTTCACATACCGAGCAGTGTTGTTGAATACTCGGAGCATCGGAATGAGACCATCGGCCACTCCATTTGTCCCCTTGATGGGAGTACCACGCGCCCGTACATTCGAGCAATGGATGCCTATCCCGCCTGACCACTTGGAGATCTGGGCACACTCTTTGAGAGTGTCGTAGATTCCCTCAATTGAGTCATCCTTCATAGCCACAAGGAAGCACGAACTCATCTGGGGCCTCTTGGTCCCGGCGTTGAAAAGGGTTGGCGTGGCGTGAGTAAAGTACTTGGCAGACATGAGATTGTAAGACTCTTTGACCCTCTCAAAGTCCCCTCCATGAATACCAAGAGCAACCCGCATGAGCATGTATTGAGGAGTCTCCCCTGGAAGAAGGTAGCTCCTCTGTAGAGTCTTGAGTCCGAAAAATCCGTAAGAGTAATCATGATCATGATTGATCACACCGTCCAGAGCCAGGGTCACATTCTTGATAAATTCCTCACTTACAAGACCCTTGGCGTGAAGAGCCAGCACGCAATCTGAAAAGCACTTGGGGCTTGTCTTGTGCATGTTGGAGACGGTCAGGCGAGTCGCTAAGGTTTCATAGTCTGGATTTTCAGTCATCAAATCAATGGCAACATCGGCACTCAGCGCATCAATCTCACTCGTGTGAATTCCATCATACATGTTTGAAAAAACCTTTTGGGCGACCCGATCAGGGGCTACATCCAGTCCTTGGCACAACTTTCTGATCCGCGAAGTGACCTTGTCAAAGAGCATCTCTTCCACGGAGCCATCACGCTTGAGGACTTTCATTTGCATTATAAGTTGTCTATTTTTTTATGCCGACCTTTAGTAATGGCGACCAAGTATCTTCCCACGCCGCTAGACACGGCCTTTTTTTCTGAATTCAACCGAGAGCAAATACATCGGGGAATCATCCAGAAGGTCAAGGCAAGTACGGGCTATACTATAGATCGTCAGAGTGATCCAGACCTTCAGTCCCTGATGAAGAAAGTCTTTGTGAATATGCGAGGAGATCCAAACACCAACGTCAAGTTTCAACTCGATGCCATGAATCGCGCGGTAGTGACGGAGGCGGCGCAGACGGTCGAGTCAGGCGTTCTCCAGCAGCTCGTCTATATTCGGGACATTATGGCCAACCCCGTGCCCGACCCTCGACCGACCAGCACCAGCACATACGGCAACAAGCTCCCTCAGAATTTTAAGTTTGGATTCTAATACATGAAGGCCCTCGATGATATCCTCATAGGATTTTTCATTTTCTTCGCTATTGATCGGGCCATACGCCTCTTCAGTAACGCCGTCGTCGAGCCACGGGTGACGGCCCGTGGAGCCAGCAAGGAGACTGTGGAAAACTGGAAGATTGGCACGGAGATGGTCCTCCTTTTCGCGTGCATATTCCTCGTCATTAGGTTCAGGAAGCCTCTGTCCCAGATAAACAAGATGTGACCTAAAAATCCAAGATGAATCAGTATCGAGATGAGACTATGCAGATGTGCAAGCACAAGGGATGGGACAAGGCGACGATAAGTACGGTATGGATGCTTTACACGGAGGAAAGTGGCGAGTTGGCCAGCGCGATACGTCAAATGCTAAGGACCTATCGCAAGACCGGGCTCAAGAAAGACAAGGGAACCGATGTGACTCAGGAGATGGGAGACGTCTTCAGTTACCTCTTCCAACTTGCGGGTATGCTTAATATTGATCTTGACCAGATGTGGTCCCTTCACCGTGAAAAGGTCCAGGGCAAGATCTACAAAGAAAATGTCGGCGTCTATTAATGGCCACGGCGCTTATGCAAGACGATGACCTAAGCATGAATCGCTTCAATCCATACACGTGGACTGGTACATACGGAGTGTCCAGTGATGGGTCGCACAACTGGCAGCCAGACGGCACCTTCACGCGCCCATACGACACCTCGGCTGGATCCGACCGTCTCGACACGAACCGCGACCTGAAGCACTTTGACGTGATGGCCCTTAATGACGCAAGTAATATGTGGTTCAACACGATGCCCGCCAAGCCCACCGCCCCTTTCCCCGCTTTTCCAGCGCGCAAGTACCAGAACTGGACCGGTGACCCATCCTGGGTCCGCCCAGATCTCAACTTCAATTACGTCTACGATAAAGACTTTATCGGGTCGCAGAAGTTGCCAGACTACATCAGGCGGCGACGCGGCGCCTCGGGCGGGAATCCCGTGCTTTTAGTGGCTGTCCTGGCCGTTATAGCCTACGCCGTCACGCGCATGAAGCGTTAGAGACGAGTGCGAAGCACTCAGATCTTGAGGACCTTGGGAGCAACCACCTTGACTAGTTTTGATGACAGCACATCTTTTTCATTTTTAGCACGTGTTTCCAGATTGGGGCAATAATGCACCTCAAGCTGAATGCACCTCGCACAAAAGTTCCCCGCGCATTCCTTGCATGTAAGAAACTTGGGCTTGTGCGGGCATTTCCACCCAAGGCTTGGTGCAGTCTTGCGGAGCATCTTCTATAACTTCACAATGTATTTGTTGCGTGGGTGGCTCGTCCCACTCAACCTCACATAACCCGTTTTTCCGAGCCCCCTCGACGCGATCCCAAAAGGTCTGCATAGTCTTGATATGTTGTTCAAACCAGGCGCGATCCCGGGTAACTCTGGTCACCATGAATATCTCAGGAACTGGGATTTCAGCATCTCGTGGGATGTTACCATCCTCTTCACATGGCCCTTTGGTCTTCACGTACTTGACGGAAGCGGGCCTGTACTGCACAAAGTCACAGTCTTCAAAGTCCAAAATCTCTAGCAGAAGTTGAATCTGAGGAAGATAATGCTCAGGAACTTTGTCCTCAATTTTGCGAGTCAAAGGGCACTTGATCTCTACCAAGAGACCATCCTCGGTGATGCCATCGGCGGATCCTCCTAGAAAGGGATACTTTGGGTGCTGCACGAGTCCAATCTCGTGTGTTTTGCGGCCCGTTCTTGCGTCATACAAGTCCCGTGCGACTGGCTCCAAGAGAGTCCCGTGGGCCGTGGCCGCATTTCCAGCCCAAGCCTTCTTCAGTACCTTTTTTACTAAGAGATCATCTGGCTTTTCATAGCGATTGTGCCCAAGTGCGCTCGCCACATCACTGGCGGTGAGCATATTCTCGCGAAGTGCAAGCCATTCATCACTTCTCTGCTCGAAGTATTTGCGGTTCAGGAGTTCCTGTACTTTTGGAAGCGGAGCCTCCATTCCTCTTAAACCGCTTGTCTGTCTTAAGTAAGAGTTCTGCTGCGTTTTGTTCGGCCTGCTTTTTCGTACTGGAGTACCCACAACCCATTTTTGCGCCATCTACTATTAGTGACACTGCAAATATTCCATTCACATTTCCCTCAACTTTATACTCGGGAAGGTCTATCTTTTCCGCCTGGCACCAGCGCATGAGCTGATCCTTGTAGTTGTCGTCAAAGTTCACATCAGTCTCGATTTTTTCAAAAGATTTTAAAATAAATTGTTTTGCATAGACCATTCCAAGATCAAGATAGATGGCACCCACAAAGGCCTCGAACACGTCTTCAAGAATCTTAGGGTTGGTATTCCATCCGTTGCGGATACCCTTCTCATCCATGAGGATCCATTTGTCGAAGCAGAGTTCTTTGGCTATCTCACACAGGGTTGTCCCACGGACCATCTTCGTACGCGCCTTGGTCAGAAACCCCTCCTGCTCCTTCTCGTGGCGATCGAAGAGCCACTTTGTAACTACAAAACCTAGCACAGAATCACCCATAAATTCGAGAGTTTCATACGAAGACTTGAGTCCCTCGTATCTTTTGAGCGCTGATTTATGGGTAAATGCACGGAGATAATATTCTGTATTTTTCACTTTAGTTCCCACAAGTGCGTCCAAGGCACTTCTGGGAGGACCAGTGGGAACCTCCATCTTTTATTATTACACTATCTATATTTTTAAGCCAGGGAAGGCAGTGCTACGCACTGGATTCAGCAAGCCGCCTTCTTCACCTTTGGGCGCGCAGGCTTCTCCGCAACTACGGGCTCCTTGGGCGCCTTCACCTCCTTGGGTACCTCCTGCTTTACGTAGTGCTGATTCAGGAACTTCTGAATATTCAGGAAGGTAATCTGAGTGCCCTCGGGAGGGCTCAGCAAGGCCTGCAGAGGAGCGTCCAGGGTGATGTTCTGACCCTTCTTCAGATCCTTCTCGGTTACATAGGCGTTTACCGCCTTGGTAACCTGAGACCGAGAGATCATCTCGTCGGCCCCAAGGTTCAGGAAAGAGCGCAGGGCATCCGTTACAACCTGTGGCTTATTGAAGCCGTTGTTCTTGGTGCGAGCCTCCTTCTTCTCACCAGTTGGGTCCTCAATGTCACCGATGACCTTGCGGACCATCTTCCGCAGGGCCTTCAGGTCCTTCTGCACAGCAGAGATATCAAGAGCAAGAGAGTCAAGAGTGGCCATTTCTATTATATACGGGAACCCATTCTTTATATGAGGAACAGGGACATGAGAACCATCACTCCTACGAGAAAAAGTAACCAGAAGAAGCGAGTATGATAAGGAGGCCCGTAGTTGGGCGGAAGGTTTTCAAAATCTGACTCGAGTTTGAATTTCGTGGCTCTCTCGCTCGTCATCAGGTCCTGGCCAAACCCAGGAGGGAGGCCAACTCCAGTCGTCGCTTGGTACTGACTAAGGTCTGAAGGGGGTGGACCATCGCATTTGGGCTGACAGCACCCAGGATCACATGGACGGACTATTCCATCCGCCTTTCCTATCCAGCCGCAGAATGTTCCAGTAGGACCTGGCAAACATTGACAGTCTATACTGCACATTAATCTTAAAGAATATTTTAGTTACTAAAACATAATGCAGTTCTCATCTCCCCAGAAGTTGCCCGATGGTCGTTACTTTCTGAAGATCACTGGCCAGATGTTGCAGTTGAATAATGTCAAGGTCCAGGAGGGGCTCACATCTTCTTTGACCATCGAGGTCCAGGAGGATAAGTTCTCGGCTATTGATGAAGAGATTGTCGCCAAGGCCAAGGAGTCCAAGGTGGAGTGGTTTGGGCGCGAGCTCAGTGACGAGACCATCCAGGCCGCCTTTCAGGGCAGCGTTACGGATGGGTGCCTGAGTGCTAGCCTGGCCAAACTCAAGGGCGAGGTGGTAACCAAGGCATTCAACAGCCAGAAGGAGGCCATTGAACTCTCGGCAGTAGAGCCAGGCGCTCAGTGCGACCTGTTTGTCGAGCTGGCGGGTCTGTGGTTCCTCAAGAAGTCCTTTGGCCCCGTCTGGCGTGTGATCCAGGCCCGTGTCCGCGGCGGTGCCCGACCCCCCTCCTTCCCTACTCAGTACATGTTTGAGGATGAGGTCGAGGCCGAGGAGGAGGATCCAGCCGACTATGTCGACTAGCCCCAGAAAAAAGTATGCACATAATAACAAATGCCTCCCCGCAAGACTGTAGTGGCGATTGTCCTGCTTGTGGTACTTTTGGTCGCCCTTTTCTACCCCTCAATGAGTTACTACGCTGGCCCTTCAGGCGCTGACCTTGATCGCCCTGGAGCAACCTACAATGCCGCCGCCGCAGGGCCTATGGCGGCAAACGGCATGGATTACGACGTGAGCGCAGCAGGGCTTATCCCCCGTGAGATTACGGTCATGGAGGACTTTGGCAAGTTCGCCCCAGACGCCATCCTCAAGGGCCAGAACTACCTAGACCCACGTAGCCAGATAGGTTACCCAGAGACGATTGGCGGTGTTCTTCGTAACGCGAACCGCGACTTCCGCTCGGAGCCAATTAACCCACGGACGCCCGTGTCCATCTTTAACCTCAGCACCATTCCTCCAGATACCATGCGCCCTCACTTTGAGATTAGCCCAGAGTATCAGTAAGTGCGTAGCACTTGCGTCGTTCATTTCTCAACTATTAACAAATGGATTTCTCTGAAGCCATGAAGGAATGGATCGGTCTAAAACTCACGCTGGCCAACGCTCGTCAGGACCTTTCTGCACTCAACAAACGCGAAAAGGAACTAAAGGCGCAAATTACTCAACACATGGACACGAATGACATTGACACGGTCAAGGTCAAGGATACGGTCAAGGTGAACCTGAAGAAGAAAAAGTCAAAGGGTGCCATCACGAAGCAGGTAATTCGCACGGGTCTACTGAACTACTTTAATAATGATGGCGCTCGGGTCGATCAAGCCATTGAGGCCATTGAGGCGGCACAGCCAACCAAGGATGTTACATCTGTTAGCGTTACTGGTCTCAAGACTGAGAAAAAATAGTTAATAAATATAATGAAGTCCCTCCCTTGGGTAATCCTGGGTCTTGTTCTTATTTTAGTGTGGATGACTCGGGGATTATCAGGCTATGCACAGAAATCAGCAAATAAGGGTTATAATGCTGAAGAGGAGAGGGCGAAGAAAGCGGCGAGGATGGCGGAGAAGGCTCTAAAAAAGGCATCAGGTTCCCGCCGACGCTAAAAAAATAAAATGTAAATAATAATGAAGTCCAGTAAGATTCTCCCTTGGGTAATTTTCGGACTCGTTCTCGTACTAGCGTCGATGACCTTAGGTCGGTCATCAGGCTACTATGACTTGCCCGCTTCTATGATGGGCACCGCCGCTCCGGGCACGGTTGCTGCCGTGAGTTCCATGAAAACCGCTTCTACAGCCCCTGCCGCGTCTGCTAAATACCCGGCCCTAGCGTATACTCAGCGCGCGTGGATTCGCGACTATCCCGGAAATGACATTGGAATGATTACCGTCAAGGATCGTCAGGAATGCGCCAAGGCTTGTAATAATGCGCCAGGCTGCGTTGGTTTTGTAATGGACCGCGCTGAGAAAAAGTGCTTGCGAAAGACGAAGATGGCGAACCCCCGATGGAATTGGCGTATGCATTCGTTCGCTCTCCCATCTACTACATTTTCGCCGCCCCCTGGCACACCACCACAACAGCGTCCTAAACGGGTGTGTATGGACATTGGTTATTAAAGATGAGAGGCGCTACAAAATTAACTAGAAATGGGACTCGGAGACGAGTACTCGCGTGACGCCCTGTTCAGGCGGCCAGACCAAGATGCTCACACATCCGACTCTGACTGTGAAGAGAGCGAGGAGCCTTTGCATCCAGAGGATTTTGAGGCCTTGTACAGTGATGAGATTTACACAGATATAGTGCTTATTCAAGAGTTTGTCAACGACGGCTACCATCGCGTCAAGAACCGCTATGGGGTCGTAGAGTATACTCATATTATTCACGAGTCTGACCGCTTCTGGTCAGATTGTGTCATTCGCGTGGATGTGATGCGTTTGTACCGCCGCCTCCACTTCAAGGAACTCTTTGATCCTCAGAGCTTCCAGAACTGGCTACAATATTATATTGAACTAAAGTAAATGCTTCCCGATCTCGCCGCCCCCAAGGTGGCCATCCCCGCCACACTGTTTATGATTAGTCAGGTTCTGCCAATGGCTGGTGGCTTGGGTTTTCTACTGGTGCCTCTTCTTTCATGGGTTATTATTCGCTTCGTTCTTAAGAACAACGTGACGTCCGCAGATATAGTTGTTCCTGGAATTCTCACCCTGATTCTCGGAATGATCCGTCTTCCCCTCGAGATGCCCACCGCCGTCGTCACCAAGGGCCTCGCCTTCCTCGTGGTGTTTTCTTATCTTCGTATTTTGTTTCCCCAGTACTATTAGACCATGAAACCTCAGAACCTCATTATAGGTCCAGGAGCCATGGCTTTTTATGTATTTCTCGGAAAACTTTCACAACTTGACTTGTCCGAAGTCAGGGCCTTGAGCGGGTGTAGTTCGGGCTCAATTCTCGCGCTTCTCTGGGTTGTCTTCAAAGGAGACATTCCAAAAATGCTCGACTTTTCACTCAAAGTGCCTATAAAGAATCTCATGAAACCAAATATTAAAAACTTTTTGTTAAACTTTGGATTGGTTCCACTTGAACGCGTTCAAAAAATTTTACAAACAATATTTTTAAAAAGTTTTGGAAAGAATGACATGACCTTTGGTGAACTCCACAGGGTCCGACCTATTGATCTTTACATTTCGGCATTTTGTGTCGATAGATGCGAGACTGTTTATTTTTCATGGAAGTCTCATCCAGAGCAGTCTATATTGGATGTTGTTAGTGCGTCAATAGCCGTCCCTCTTCTCTTTTCAGCCGTGATGATAGGTCCATGGCGTTATGTAGATGGCGGTGTTCAAGAGGAGATTCCAGCAATGCCCTTTATAGGAGAGAGTCCAGGTGATACTCTCGCCCTTCAGACCAGCCCAGCACCTCCGAAACCAACCAAAAATCTTTCAACTTTTGTCATGAATCTTTTCAGTTCTGCACTCCGACTGCGTCACAAGTTCAATGTCCAGTCGTATAGGTTCGATACTTCAAATATTGATGTATTTGATTTTGGTTCCGATCGCCTCCGTCTCTTCTGTGACGGACAAAAATCTTGTCCACTAATAAATGCAGCACACAATCCGAACTGGACACGTACGGAAGAACGGCTCGAAACGGATATATGTGAAGGCGAGCAAGGGACGGAAGGCTTACTCTTACATACGGAAGGCGAGCAAGACGCGCATCAAGGCAGTACCAGCCTATGATGTCGGCACTGCTGGTCAGCCCCTGCGTCGTATCGGCCCCCTCAAGAAGGGTATGCTTACTCGCTATGGCTACCACCCAGTCGAGGCGACCAAGGACCGTCACAAGGCGCTCAGCAAGGCGGTGCATGTGGGCAAAGAGGAGCCACGGGCCGTGGTGCGTCGCCTCGTGGCCATCAGCACGCTGACCAAGGGCCACCTGCCACGGGCCAGCCGTATCTACAAGCAAGACGCCAAGTTTATTCGCACCAAGTTTGCGAGCCGCTTCAAGACGGATCCTAAATATAAAGTTGTTAAAAAGTAAATGGCTATGATCACGAGGAACGCCCCAAACACTCGAGCCCTCGACCTGCTGGCCAACGCGGCGGCGGGGAACGTGGGCGCGACCCGGCCAAAGCTACGGTTTTCTCGGACTCGGCGAATCATAAAATCGGGGGCTTTCCATGGAACGACTTTTGCGATCCTCCATGGCCTGGAGACGCTCATGCCAGGAGCGTACTTCTATCCCCAACTCACAGTGAGCCTGTGTGCAGCGATCCCGACCCTCTACGGGGCTGTCCGCCGCCGCAACGCCTCCTCGGTCGCCGTCACGTTCTTCTGGTACGTGACATTCATGGGAGCAGCGGGTATTATGCAGACCATGCTTATAAAACAGAACAGCACCTATTGGAACTCTTTTACTAGCGCGGCCGGCAAACTTGTGGACAAGCACATCAAGGGTTCTGCCAACTCCAACTCTACAAAGTATCTCATTCTTTACTACATCGCCCAATTCTTTCGGGCGGCTCAGCAGGCCATGGGGATGCCAGTCTATCTGACTGCAAATGCCTATGGAAAGCGTTTCGCTGCAAATTTTTCAGGACATCTAGGGACCTCGATGGTAAAACTCCTGAAAAATACGGGAACTGCAATTATTAAAAAGCCGCTGCAGTCCGCGGCCATTGCGGCGACGACATATGTCGCCATGGCTGGGCGGTCGAAGAAGCGGACGTCCAAGAGGACTTCAAGGAAGGCTCTGCGCTAAATTGTCTTGTAGAACCCCCACTTGAGTTCTTCACATATTCCCTTCCAAATTTCATCTTGACGGTACAATTTTTCTTTTGATTTCAAAAGGGGAAAACAAGGCAGGAAATCATCTTCTCCAAGCAATTCACAGAATTTGTAAAGTACGTAGGAATAAGACAAAAAGTTTTTTCGGTCTTTTGGCCGATGTTTCTCAAAGGGTTTCTGGATCTGATGAAACATGAGTCGGAGCTTGGCTTCGAGCGCCTGACTCATTGTTGGAGGTTGTATCCCGTTGAGAATCGTCGTTATGTAAGGCACGTGCTCATAAAAGCGCGAGCGGCCCAGCTTCTTGAGGAGAGCCTTGACTTTCTCGTGAGTAATTTCTGAAAGATCTTTGACCTTTTGCTTCTTAAACTCGAGCCTAAGTTCGTCTACGACATCTGGAGGGACGCTCGTTGACTCCTTGGCCTGGAACTGGCTGACCCATTCGTTAAAGTGATTCTCTCGCTTGTAAGAGTAGACTATGTTCTTCTCCATCTCTTGCTCTTCCTTGAAGCCAACCTCTTCACCAAGTACATACTCCGTCATCCCACAATTCTGACACACTTCATCGCTCTGGCTCTCATCTAAATACTTTGTAAACTTCTTTCCGCATCCCCTACACAGGGGGTCTGGAATATTACAACGCACCTTTGTCTTTTTGTCGTACTCGCCCTCTACCTGAATAAGGTAAGCGTTATATATATCCTCTCTCTGGACCCCCTTGCGTGACGAGACCTGGACCCCCGCGACTCTTTTCGTGCTCGCCTCCCCAGTCGCCTCCCCATGATGGTACTCCCTGATAAAGGGAGCCGACTGAGCCATGTACTCATACATCTCACTTTCTATTCGTCCCCTTTCCGAACTCTGTGCTGATTCTATACGGGCCTGAAACTCACGCACCTTTTCATTAAATCTGGCTTCCATTATGGGAAAATATGGCTAATTGTTTAAGACTCGTCAACTCGTGGCGCCAAGTAGAACTTTACATCACCCAAGTTTGCAATTCCATATCTGAAAACTATTGGCATATTTTCGTCTGAAGAGTCCTGCATGAGCTGGACCGACGAGCAGAGCCCCGTAGCCTTGGTGAACATATTGATGTACCGCAAGTTGTAAGTGGCTCCTATCCTATTGGGGAAAGAATCAGGAAACTCAAGTACCGTCTTTTGATTCGCAAAGTCCCCCTCGCATGAGAGCTCGAGGCGGGGGCCCTCTCGGTACACGTCCATATCGGTGGCCAAGTTGCCCATGTCGCGAGCGATGCGCTGAAAGTCGATACTGGGCATGGTCGTTATAACATCCATCGAAATCTCGGGAACATCAAGAATATCTTCATTTATATCTAAAAGTTTGAGACTAAAGGTTGTCTTGGACTTTTTGGTCGTATTTTCAATAATAAATTCCAAGAGTTCAGACCCATTGATATTCATAGTTAGGGTGTCTGTAGGACCGACCGACTTGAGAAGCTTGAAGGTATTTGCCATGTTCAATCCGGCCGTAATCTCGGTAGGACAAGAATACTCTTCAAAGTTTTCGGCCGCTAGATTCATGTGGACGAGGGTAACTCGGGCCGTGTCGAGAGTCAGAATCTTGAGACCTTCTGGACTAAAATAAACATTCACATCATTGATAATGTCCTTTAGAACCTCAAAAATACCTTTAATAGCATTTGCCTGAATGGTTCGTAGATGCATCCTTGCAGGGAAGTAATTATATCTTTTAACTACCAACACCCGAAGAATAAGCATCCTTGACATCTTTGCTCATCTTGGCCTTGAGTTCAGGTGTGAGCATTGGCTGCATACTTGTTCCGTATGAATCAAGTGAAAACATCTCCGGGCCGCCGTCACCCCCATCAAGACTCGCGGAAAGTATCCCACCTGAAGACCAGTTCTCAATGTCCGAAGGTATCATGGACTCGAGCCAATTGCGAACCTCGCCGCCTACTAGGATATTGCCATCGGATGTAACTAATGTTGGCACGCGTTTGACATTGGGGTTTGCTGGTCGGCCGTGCGTTGATACATTATGGTACTTTATCATTGGCCCCAAGGTGGGGTTGGATTTTATAAAGTTCAAAAGTTCAAAAGAATATTGGCACTTGTCGCTAAACACCAAGAGTGCCATTGATCTTTTGTATTTTTTTTAAAAGCCATTATTAACACATGAAGGCAGATGTGGCTATTCTGGGAGCCGTAGCCCTCGTGACCGCTTACCTCTTCTGGAACACCTCGTCGCTGACGGCGACATATGCAGACCCTGTTGCTCCCAGTAACACTCCATCAGTGCCTCGTAGCATAATACAGGCGATAGTAGAAAAGATACAGGCAGGGGCTCCATGGCTTCAGCCGATAAATACTGTATACATAAATCCAATTTCCAGCCCCCAGGGAGGTACGAGTTACAATGCCCGTTTCATGTTCCTGGACACGCGTGGATTTTTTGGAGAGCAGTATGATGTTACAGCTACTGTAGCACCTGAGGGAACTGTAAACCTCCTGAAGAACACTCATACCAGCTCCCCATCTGCAGATGGACCCTTCGAGCGCTTTGTCGCCGACAAGTACCAGGCCTACTCAGATATCCGAGATTCTCTTAATGTTCAGATGAAAGAGTCTCTGAAGCAGTTTGGTGAGCTGCCTGGGACAACCAAGGTTCTTGCGTAGACTTGGGCAACAGAAAGTAAGAGCCATGAGTAGCAATGATATCTGCAGGAGATATCGCAGAGAGGGATCGGGCCAGAAATGCCATACGCAAGAATACTTATAAACATATTCTTGAACAATTTTCAAGAAAAGTTCAGGCAGCGGCAGAACGCCGCGAAAAGTCGGCGACTCTTCAGGTGCCGCCAATGGTCCTAGGATTTCCAATGTATCCTTACGATGAGGCTCTTTGGTACCTGCGGCGCCAACTGGTACTCGCAGGATATCAGGTTGAACAGGGACTTGAACCAGGACAGTACATCGTCAAGTGGGCCAAGGCCCGCAAGGCTAGGGAGGCGGAGGTTTCTACATTTCAGGTCGCCGAGCCCGGTGAGGACCTGTTTTCAGGACTGGCCAACATGCAGAAGGTGGCGGCAAAACTCCGTGGTAAGTAATAAGCATGGAACTCAACAATCTTGGAGACATCCTAGCAATTCCTTTTTTTGCCCTCAGTCTGAAATATTTTCATGAAAAGAAAAATAAAAATATTTTAGAAAAAGTTTTATTACTCTTCAGCCTGGTGGGTCTTCTCGCAGACATCGCGTTTACGCTGAAACATTTTCATGTAGTTGATTATTAATGGAAGTTCTCAATGACGCAGAGAGACGCTACTCGAGGAAACTCGTGGATGCTATGCTCCCAGAAATCATTGAGGTTCTCGTGACCATGTGGGAGGATACGAAGAAGGAGACCAAGGACAGGAAGTTTCTAGAAAACTACCGTCAGAATCTCCGTAAGATTAAGGGCGAGTGGTCGAACGTCAAGGTTAAGGAGCACGTGTCAAATATCCTCAAGGCCTGCCCTCTGTTCCCGCGGCTTATAGCGGCCGTCTTCGTCATACACGTAAAGATACTGAGTGCGATCAGAATCGATAAAAATTCAAAGAAAATAAATTTAAAGTTGCCGAGCAATGACGTGTTCGTCCACACGTCTTTTATCGAGTGCGCCCGGGATCTCTACGAGGACCCATACATTATCACGGATGAAAAGACTATGAGCGAGCGTCGCGAGGACCTGACGAAGCGCTTCACCAAGTGCATCCGCGAGACTATCGAGAATCTGGTTCCGCTCGAAGCAATAATGGACAACTATTTCCCGAAGAATATTGATGATTTCAATATGGGCCAGGATGACGAAGAGCCAGAGGAGGAGCCCGGCGAGGACCTGATACAGGATACACACCAGGAGCCCGATATGGAAGCGGCGCTCGAGGCTTCTGAGGGCCCTCCGCCCGCGGGCACCCCTCTTGACGAGTCAGAGTTGCCTAATCCCGATGAGACTCCTGGGGGCTCCAAAACCATAAATGTCACGCCAATCAATCAAACGCCTCACAGGGAGGAGCTCTTTCCGAGCGCGCCAGAGACTATGAAAAATCCTGCACAACAATAAGAATGGATCAGTACCTTCGTCAGCCTATAAGTGCGGCCGCCATTGCTGGAGTCGTCACAGTCGTCTACCTCATGGGAAAGAACAAGTTGAATGGAAAGACCAACGCACCAAACTCAGAGTATGCCAAGCCAGCCATGCTTGTGGCGATCCTCGTCTACTTCATAGTCGCGCAAGGTTCTGGACATAGGGAGTCTGTGAGTTTAGATCCGTACTGAGATCAGTGCGTAGCACTGGAATCTTTCAAGTTGGGGATCACGAACCTTCGGTTCGGTCTCTAGGACTTAAAAATAAAAATACTTTATTTAGAAATGAGTTCCCTGGATGCATTTAACGAGCTATACTCTGACTTTATTAGTGATCTTGAAGGTGCCTTCCCTGATGACGAATCCGTGAAGGCTTTCAAGGCGGAGTTTGTGACTGCTCGTGAGTCTTCTGTCCGTGGCCCACTCGATGCCTTTATGAAGCTTGACGCCAAGGGTCTGACGGCCCGTGACCCAGCCTTCATCAAGCAACTATCTTTTGCGCCAGTATGGGATGGCGCATCCGACCAGACCAAGCAGGCCATCTGGAACCACCTGAATGGTATGTACATGATTGGAATGACCCTTTCGATGTTCCCGCCCGAGACTCTCAGCGCCATCGAGGCAGCGGCCAAGAAGTGCGCCGAGAGCGGTGCTTTTGACCCTTCAGCCCTGAGTGGTCTTCTATCAGGTATGATGGGCGGCGGTGGCTTCCCCGGAATGGGCGCGCCCCGTCCTCAGCCCCAGCGCCGTGTAGCAAGCGGCTCTCGTCAGAAAAAAAGTAAGAAGTAAATAGTAGATGGATCCTCACGAGATATTTCGCAAGGACAAACTTCTTGAGTTTTGGCCAACGTCCTTTCAGTCGGCCAAGGATCGGGTTGCGGCCACAACTCGTTTTGTCGTTTACGCGATGAGTATTTTGTATCTTATTAAGCGGGATGCACGAATACTCGCCCTAGGTATCCTTGTTTTGGCCGTCCTCTATTTTTTGTATACAAATAATCAGATTCCAGATGGAAAGATCCGTCCGACACAGACAGAGGGTCGCGCCCCGTACTGGGCCCGTGATACAGTGACGATGCCTACCATAGATAATCCAATGGGTAATGTGCTACTAACGGACTATGTGGATAATCCCGACCGCCCCCCAGCAGCCTGGGCCGCAAGCGTCAAGCCCCAAACTGATACTGCTTGGGACTTTATTCATCCTTTCGAGAACAAGAAGGAGGCTCAGCGCAACTTTTATAGTCCAGCCAGTACGACCATTCCGAACGACCAGAATGCCTTCGCCGAGGGTTCTTTTGGAGCCAAGTTCGCACCATTCGCCAAGGATGGTTCAGGTGTCGCCGACCTGGACAGCGACCGCTTCCACTTCCCAGAGCGGCCACAGATGCGCGCGGGTAATGGGCGTTAAGGGAAGTGCTATGCACTTGAGAAAAAAACCTCCGCAATCAGTAATGGGCCGAAACCTTATGACCGACCAGCTGACCCTCCAGCCTCGAATCTGGCAGGGGCCAGCGCAAATTATGCTTGCAGATGTGGTCAAGGTGGATGACCGTCTGCGGTCACAGACCACCTCCACGTGGAAGAACCAGTATTGTGAGACACCGTATGATTTCCCGAATCTGTACATTGGCGGGGACCCTTTCCCAGTTCGCCTGTTTGACCCTATCAGCACCTACAGCAATGACCAGAACAGTCGTTTTAACCAGCGCAACCCCACCGTCGTCCCTTACCTTAATCTTCGCCCAAGCCCCTGGGCCGCAATGTCTGGTCCAGGCAGGGTGAAGTACGTGGGTTAAAATATAAACTAAAAGTAATATGGACCCATTGGCTCTAGCAGCAATTGTCGGTCTTGTGTTTGCGGGTCAGAGATTCAGTGATTCTGAATCTGCTGCTCCTGCAACCACTGTACCCATTATGATGACCCCTCATCAGGTGACCCGTCTCGATACAGATCTGGCGTCCGGTGGCGCTCCTGGTATGCGTGCGGATGCTTTCGGTCTTCGGCCGATCAACCCTTTTTTCGGTCGTCGGATAGGGGATGCCTATCTTCCTCCCAAAGAGGCCGTGCCCTCTCTTCAGGATTTTTCGCCAATGGCTAATAGGTACCCGCATGGTCAGCCAGTCTATGACTTGTATGACCGTGAGAACGTTACGAACAAGATGAATAACCTCCAGCCAATGGAACGGATTCGCGTCGGCCCTGGCTTGGGCGCCGCCCCCAATGTTCCAGCCATTGGCGGTTTCCAGCAGTTCTTCCGCGCTTTGCCCAACAATGTGAATGAAGAGAAGCTCGTTACCCTGCCAGGTGGAGAGGGACCAGCCAGCTATTTCGTCCAGAGCGGAGGTGTCTCCTTCCCAGACAAGGGTCTTATTAACGGCCAGATGAGCCACCAGGCCAAGGTAACAAAGACCTGGACCCGCCCGCCTGCCCAGAACAGTGGTCAGGGTCAAGGTATTATCAGGGCTCCAGAGGGGCGTCCAGATCAAATCAAGACCCGTAAGACGACGATTCGCCAGGAGACTGGAATGCGCTCAGGAGATGGTCTGGAGATGGGTCCAGGCCAGTACGCTGCAGTTTATCAGGCGTACAACCCGGCCGTCATGGACACTTCTCTGCCTCACTCGACTGGTAATCGCGTGAATCCTGATCGGGCTGGAAATGGCGGCCGTATGAATGTTCGAGCCGATCCCCAGGGAGCAAACGGGGCGGCGACTCGCACACGCGCCGAGTCTATTCCTCTTCGACCGGGTCCAATGGACCTCCACGCAGCAGGTGGCGCCGGGCCGTACAAGCCTCCGGAGAACTGGAATCTCAACAACAACAAGAGCGAGCCGAACCCTCTGGCCTCTCAGCGCAACCTCAACATTGCCCGGAACCAGGTGGTCAACAACCCCCTGGCGATCCCCGCGTGGGCGACTGTGTGAAAAAACTAGATGTCCTTAGTAAATGAGTGGAGGTATTGTCCAGCTCGTCGCTACCGGTGCTCAGGATACTTGGCTTTCGGGCAAGCCTGAAATTTCCTTCTTTCGTTCCAACTACAAGCGGTACACTCACTATGCGGCCGCTCCGGAGCGCCAGACGATCCAGGGAAACCCGTTCCCTGGTTCCATCTCAACCATCCGTATCGAGAAAAAGGGAGACCTGCTGTCCTACATGTACCTGACGGCCCGTGACCTCAATGGAGCTCAGGTTTGTAACCTTGATTGGTCAAAGGTTATTGACCGCGTGGAGCTCCTCATCGGCGGGCAGGTTATTGATGTTCAGGACTACAACTACATGGCTGATGTCGAACCCTGTACTGGAGCTCAGAATTACAACCAGCGTTATCTGAATAACGATCCGACTCCCACTCCCACGACCAACCTGACTGGCCCGACGAATAAGGCGGCCAACTTTTTCCCCCTCAAGTTCTTCTTCTGCAAGGACTGGTCGGTGAGCTTGCCCCTTGTGGCCCTGCAGTACCACGATGTGGAGATTCGAATCACTTGGTCATCAAACCTGAACTCGCTTGTTCCTAATGTTCTCCCGAGCGGCGCAGGCCCGTCGTCCCTGTCTCTTGGAAACGCCTACGCAAGTGCTAACCTGTTCCAGTCTGTTAGCACGGTTGGCGTGGCTGGCCTTTCTCTCCAGTCGAATACAACCAATCTCGTCCTGACTTCTAACACCATCAGCGGACCCATATTCCCAGGAATGGTAGTAGGCAATGTTCTATCATCGAATCTCTTCTATTCAAACGGCCTTGGTGTCATCCAGTCACTAACTGCAAACATTTTCAATAATAATTCAGGAAACACGTACTCGAATGCCATCATCTCCTTTTCCAACACCGCCAATAGTTCCATAACTGGAGACTATCTGAATGGAAGTTATCTAAACTTCTACCTCGCTCCTTCTCAAGCGACAGTTATAACAGGAAGCATAACGGCTGCTCAGGCGGCCGTGGGTACCGCCCAGCTGAGCATCACCAGCCCCCTTCGTTCTACGGGAACTCTCGTAGGATATGGCGTTCTAGGTCTCCCTATTCCGGGTATAGTTTACGTGACAGCCTCCACGGGTAACAGCATCAATATAGCCTTTACATCCGTGACTGGAGCTATTACGATACCATACCAGACAATAGTCTCCTTTGTACAGGGCAACTACACATCGACCACTACTTATTCCCAGCTGAGCTATCAGTGCTGGTGCAACTTTGTCTATCTCGACCAGTCTGAGCGTGAGTATTTTGCCCAGGCGACCCATGACCTTCTGATTACTCAGGTTCAGCGGGTTCCCATAGGTCAAAACTCTGTACAGGAGCTGGCCCTGGCTCAGCCGGTGAAGTTCCTAGCCTTCCAGTCTCAGGCGTACGGAGCCATCTACAACTCGGGACTGGCCTCGGCCTCCGCCACCAACTACCAGATGAAGGTGCAGATTAACGGTGTTGATGTGGGTGAGTCCCGCCCACTTCCCGCGTGGACGGATGCGAACCAGTACTACCACACTTCGTACGGGTACCTTGCCAACAACATCGAGACGAGTATCCTGGTCATACCCTACTGCCTCGACACGTCCAAGCTGCAGCCAACTGGGACCCTCAACTTTTCTCGGCTAGATACATACCGTCTCGTGGTTCCGGCGGTACTCAGCGGCGGGCTAGGGGCCCTGGCAAACCCGGGCGTCGCATCCCCATACATTTACGCAGTCAACTACAACGTGCTCCGTCTCCAGAAGGGCATGGGCTCGGTGCTTTACGCAAATTAAATACTTTGTATTTTTCAAATGCAGATGTGGCCGTGGGTCCTCCTTCTGGGTCTCGTGTTTTTGATTAGCTACGATCCCGGCTCGCGTAACCTGGCCAATTATTTTGACAGCCCAGTAGTAGAGCGTGATGGATCCATCACCGAGGCGGAACGACCTTCCGCACGAAAGGCATAAGAGTATAGCGATACCTGTGAGTAGTTCTGTGAACGGGGATCCCGCCAAGTTCCTACTGGTCCACGACCGAAGATACAAAGAATGGACATTTGTAACGGGCGGATGTCGCCGCCGTGAAATCTTCAATCCTCTACGCTGTGCAGTTCGCGAGCTAGAAGAAGAGACTCGTGGGATCATAAATCTGAAAAAGGGAACATATTCCTATTTCAGTTTTTCCTTCAAAGACTCGGAGGGCGTAAACAACGTGTATCACGTATATGTCTTTGACGTACATATGACTGAGACCGAGCAGAGTCACATAGTTACTCGCTTCAATGAGGAAAAGGCAAAGATGGATGGCCGCCAAGTTCCTTTCCGAAAAAACTACGATGAGAATGATTCGTGCGAGTTTGATACACTCGAAGGAATCACGGGTCGCCGAGACCTCTGGGACATGATACGGACCCATGTTCTCAGGAATCCACAGTTTCAAAAGTTTCTGGCAAAACCAGAAAAACAACCTTTTTTTATACGCCCTTAGTAGATGCAGGCGTCCCAGCCCTCTGGGACTTTAAACAAAGTAAAGGCGGTACTAGCCCCGCCAAAATGGTCCGAGTTATTTGGTCGGGCCAGCCTCGGCACGGGGAATCGCCTCGGAAACAATGGCCAGAGTCACTCGGTCAAGAGAGAAATGTGGGCCATGGTGGTTCTGGCTACGTTTGGGCTTGTCTTGGGTCTGTGCGTAAATGCTCTTTTCGGGCTTCTCGTCCTGAAACTGAAATCAAGGTGGAATAAATTCTTCTGGGCTATTTTCCAGCTCTTTACAATCTTGGTAATGACATTCGCAATGTATAACTTTCTTCCCGAGACCCTGACGGGAACTTTCCAAGGGACCTACCCAGGCATGATGTTCCCTGTATTTTTCTACGGAACACAGACGAACATGTTCGATGGATTCAAGGCCCCCTTTGGACCCATAATGGGTTAAATTAAAAAAAATAAAAAAATAGTTTAAAACAAATGACTCAAAAGAAGGATCAGTTGATCGTCCGCCTTTTGAATCTTCGTGGTGATGACTCTACGCCGCCATCAGACTTTCTAAAATATTCTATTCAGCAAATTTATCACTTTATTGAGGTTGAGGAGGAGAAGCGCGAGGCTATGAAGCAAGAGGTGGCTGTCGCAGAGGTCGAGCCTCCCGTTCAGAAAACTCGCAGTGCCTTTGATGACTTTTTTGGGTGGAAGTAAACCGAGTCTGGGCTTGCAGCCTCGGTCTCTTAGAGGAAATAATCTCTTTCTTAGTAAGATGCAAATTCTAAAATGGAATCGCAAGGATAACGAGGCTCCGACCCATGTTCTTATGAATGGCGGCCAGCTTCACGTCCCAGAACGCGACCTCGACGCGTTCTGGAGGGCCTACCTCTCGGACCTTGCGTGTGGTAAGAAACTCTTTGTCGTCGAACAAAAAACTGAAAAGTTCCGGTTTTTTGTTGATATTGACTATCGAGCGGAGAAATCTCTCGCGGATGACGAGACGCTCGAACTCTGTCGGAAGATTTATGATTCCGTTGGGGAGGGAGGCCGCTGTCTCGTGGCACGGGCCCCTGCCCGTGAAGACAAAGGCCAGGTCAAGTCAGGGATACATATGCACTGGCCAGATCTCGTGGTCACCAAGACAGAGGCTGTTTCTCTGAGGACCCAGATTCTTATGAATCTCGAAGAAGATCACTGGCCCGAGACGATAGATGCGAGCGTATACAGAGGGGCGGGACTTCGCTGCTTGTGGTCTCTGAAGAAGGGGGCGAATGGAGCCTACGTGCCGTGGCGTTCTATCCCAGACGGAAAATCTCTTAACGCGGCACCTTGTCTCGATGCGCTCAAGCTCTTTTCTGTCCGTACGACTGGCGGAGAGACGGGGCGGGTCAAGGCGGCTTCATTCGCAACAGATTCTTCACGTCTCGAGCAGTTTATTCAGAACAATATGGAGGGTCAAGAGAACGCCAGGGTCAGGGCTGTTCGAAGGACCAAAAAGGGGGAGGGCAAGGGTCTCTGCGTAGAGACGGATTCGAAGTGGTGCGAGCGCATCAGGGGATCTCACAAGTCGAATCACATCTGGTTTTACATAAATGGTAAAAGTATAGTCCAAAAGTGCCTCAACGAAGAGTGTTTCGAGTTTTCTGGTCGTGAGCATTTTCTCCCGCCATCTATTAGTAATGAATCTGTTTGTGTGGATACTCCTACTCGTCCTAGTCTTGTGGATCTTCTTCCCGAGGCCTGGCGCGGGACGTTTCCGGGAATTCGAACAGAAGTTTCACAAGTATTCGGGTCTGGACCCAGACGAATGGATGTTGTTCCAGACGAGCCTACGGGAGTTTGACAAGAATCTAGAGCCAGGTCCTCTCTATAGAGCCGTGGATCACGCACGGAATCTCGGCCTTATGAATACAAATTTTACGGATGAGGTTAATAATCTAGCGGACCGCTTAGGATATGAAGGAGAGGTCCTATTGAATCAGCGGGCCGTGACGAATGGGACAGTATTTAGGCCAAGATATTTGAATGAAGTCATCCCAGATCAGCCGCAAACACTCTACTTAAACGATTCAAAACCCATGTTTACCATAGATGTCAACCCCATTGGACGCAGCCCCCATTTCGACGCCCTTGGAGGCCACACCCGCGCCTGAGGCCCGCACGCGCTATGGCCGTGCAGTACGTGCGCCAGTTCGCTATGAGCCGATAGAGAAAGTTGAGGATGATTATGGGTCTGATGACTATGACGAGGATGAGTCAGAGATTGGCTCGGGTATAGAGTACAGTGACTCTGAATTAGAGGCAGAAGATGACGACAGTGACCTTGATGGCTTCGTTGTTCCAGATAGAGACGAGAGCAACGAGGATGATAATGGATCAGGAACAGACTCGGATTCCGACGCCTCCTCCAGTGGAGTACACCCCACAGTGGCTGGATCCAGAGCCGCCCCCAGAACCCCCGCCCGTAAGGTACCAACCAAGGTTCCAGTTCGAGGAAAGAAGCAGTAGTTTTGTTGACAACAAGTTAATTATAGGCATTGCTATAGGAGTTATCGTCATGGGAGTCTTAATGACGATGAGACCTATGGTCATTCATGGAAAGTAAAATGCGAGGCTATTCCCCAGGTTGTGTGTAGTGTGCGAAAACTCGGACCTGCGCCGAAGCCAGCGCCGCCGTCGTGTTTTGAGGAGTAGTGTCTTTATTAATAAAATACAATGGCGCTTTATTACTCGGAGAATCGTTTCCCACGAATTCTCCGATTGGTCCAGTTCTGTTTTTATAGACATCTTCCTGAAGAAAGCCGACCCAGGCCCCTTCACGTCTGGTAGAGTCCGTTACATCTTTCATGTAATCATAGTCGTAGTATGGGGTTTTCGCAAAAGGATTATCCCACGCGGGAGGTTTGAGCATAGGTAAAAGTCCGTAGGCAGTTGAAAGCAGCCACAGGACTATGGCCAGGCTTATAAGAGTGAGCCACATCTACTAACTTACTTAGAATTTAAATGCAGGATTTGGGGATACCTCGTCGATGGGAATCGCTGGGTCGCCATCCTTTGTATTCTGTGACTGGAGTTTTGGGTCCTCCGCTCCAGCCAAACGCCGCTCCTCATCCTCCTTCTTGCGCTTGGCGATCTCAAGGCTTACCTCGGCAGCAGCCATACGACGTAGGACCTCCTCATCCTTCTCAGGGAACTCCTCCTTGAGCTTATCAAAGATTTCTGCAGGGTGAGGAATTGGGGGTACATCGGGACGGTTATAGTACACAGAGTTCTCATCCGAAGGATCGGCGTAGGGATACGGGCCGTCAAGGGGCTTGGCCATCATGTCGCGCTTGCGCTTCTCGAACATGGAGGCGGCCTGCGACTGATTCTCGCGATATTTTACCATAATCTCCTCGAGCTTCTCGTTGGCATAGTGGACATTATCAATCTGGTCGCGATTCGGTGGGATCAGGAGCCACTTGTACATGTCAACGACATAGATGTCACACAGGCCATCCTCCTTCTGGAGGCGCTTGGCGTGGCTCGCGGCCTCATCACGGGTCGGGAAACACCCACGAATCTTCATTCCCAGGAGGTCATTCTTCTGTGGCTGGTCGGGGCCGACGAAAGAGATACAAGCAAAGAGTTGGCCGGGGATCGTCAGGTAGTCTGGCTCGAGAGAACCCATTTAAAAGTAAGGGGCTCTTATTTTTTAAGTAAAATGACGCAAGAGATGCGTAAACTGCACAACAAGTGCAAAAGAGATATCATAGGAAACTATGTCTGGCCTGGAGCTCGCGTCCTCGACTGCGGCTGTGGCCGTGGAGGCGATCTTCACAAGTGGAAAATGTTAAAACAGGCGGAAGTCGTAGCAATCGATCCCGATGAAGAATCTCTCAGAGAAGCGAGGGTTCGGGCCCTGGAGAGCCGGAGTCAGGTCCAGATTATCGGCCCTGGAGATATTCGTCACGTAGAAGGGGCTTTTGACATTGTGTGCTACAACTTTTCACTACACTACATAGTTGACTGTTTCGAAGAGTCCCTGGAGGCTATCAGGCGTGTTCTGCCTCCTGGAGGTCTTCTCATAGGTATAGTTCCTGAAAAGGCCAGGGCCGAGATGCTTACAAATGGTCAGCCATGGAGTGACCGCCTCGGCAATACCCTTGAAATCCGAGGAGACCGACTCTGGGTCAACTTGGCCGACGGCCCTTTCTATGCAGATGGCCCGCGTGAAGAGCCTATGCTCGATGGCCCTGAATTTATAGAGAGGCTCGGATTCGAGGTTCTGATGTGGGAGCCCATGATCCCCAGGCCTAATGGTCTCATTTCAGATTTGTACACCAAGTTTTCTTTTCGAAAGGTATAATAGATGAAGGGCGTTGTAGCCATGCTGCTCTTGGGACTCCTTGTGGCGATCCTTGTCCTCAATGATCAGCCCCCACTTTTGGTTCAGATCAAGCAGAGATACGAGAGGCTCCTCTGGACACTCCACACGGACGCCAACCTCGACCCGCGCTGGGAGCCAATAAAGAATCGCGTCATCCTCACGGCAATGAATGGCTGGAACAAGTCCAAGGGGGCAATAGGATTTAACGTCAACAAAGGATACGAAATTTACATATGTATGGATATGGATCCGAGTATTGACCCAGAAACCAGGGTCAATACAGCGATGCATGTACTAATTCACGAGTTGTGTCACTCGTCCGTATCGGAATACGAGCACTCGTCCAACTTTTGGAAAAACTTTAAAGATTTCAAGCAGTACTGCTCAGAGCATGGGCTGTATACTATGGGCAATGTAGGACCCTACTGTGGCGAGAATATTAGGCCCTAGAGACGAGACCGCAGGTCTCAGATCCGCAGGGCCGGGGTTCCCGGGACTCTGGCGGTCCGAGTCCTACGGACTCTCACAGAAACTTCTGAGCTGCATAGAAAACCAGGGCCGCCACGAGGGCCGTGATGAGCATAGCAGTCATAGAACCCTCCTCGATGTTTGGAAAGAAAGACCCTATGCGTTCCTGGACCTGCTTGGACCCAGCCACCACCGCCGCCAGACCAGCCAGGGCTGCCATGTACTGCTCTGGGGACATATTGAATGGAATCTTACCGTGATGGGCCTGCTGTTGCTGTTGCTGGATAGGTGCGGATGGGGGAGGGACCTGACCCATCACCATATTCTGCATTTGCATCTGCCCGCCAGGGGGGACGATTTCATCAAGTGACGTTGAAAACTCCGCCATTTGAGATTCTCCAACGTTTTTTTCCGGGGGATTCAGCGGCTCCTCAAGAAGACCCTGAGGTATGACGGAAGATATTTCAGTAGAGCCGTTCGCATCATATGGCTCCATTTATGGTTATATCTTAATTTTTTTGAACACAGTGGGCCGCGGGGCCTGGGATCCGAGTCCTTCGGACTCGTCTCTAGACCTTCTTTACGACTATAGTATTCGTAGGCTTCCTGGCTAGTCCTCCTGGCTTGGAGCCAGCCAGACCGTGCTTGGGGTTGTAGTGCCGACGGTGAAAGTCCCAAAGGGCCGCCGAACCACAGCGGAAGTTCTTCCTAAGAGTTGCTTTATAATAAAAGACGCAGTTTTGAACATCGTTACTCTTAGAGGTGTTGTCCAGGACTAGGCACTCGTAGTTCTCCGTACAGGCATCCATCACCTGACAGAACTGGTCAAATGTTGGGAAAACTCCAAAAAAAGCCTTGTAAAGATTTTCACGATTCTGACGAACGTTGTCTCGAAGAACAAAGACATAGTCCACGTTGGTCCGAATCATAGGAGTCATATCCATGCAGTACTGAGTTGTCATCATGAAGAATATCTTCCAGTGACGGCCATTCATAAAGAGTTGGCGTATACACGAGTCTCTCATAAATGCTCGGTCATACATGCAATCGTCCATAAGAATAAAGACGGGCGAGACCTTGCCGGCGGCTATATTTCTTTTTTGTCTATCTATAATCTTTTCTATAGCCGACTTGTTGTACTCTCCATACACAAAGAGGTCGGGGATGAAGTTGCGGTAGTGACCATTACCCTCCTCGGTGCCTGACATGGCGATGCCCGCTGGCAAGTGCTTCTTGTGCCAGAGGATATCCGTAACGAGACTCGTCTTTCCAGTGCCACGCTTACCGATGAAAATACAGACCTTGTCATCCGCCATTGTTCTGGGGTCGAATTTTCTCAATTGAACAGTCATCCTGGGAGTTGCGGACATATTTCGCGGCCCAGGAGACCGCAGCCCCTTGAGCCTCCTTTTTTCCAAGCAAGTTAGTAGAATGAGTGCAGGAGAGGTTCAACTCGCCGCTCTCGGAATGCAAGACGCCTACCTTACAGGCGCCCCACAAGTTACATACTTCAGGGGAGTGTATAGACGGCACACTCCTTTTAGTGTTCAATCATTCAATATTCCTTTTCAAAATCAACAAATTAATTGGGGAAGCCAGGCAATCTGCCGCATTCCCTTTAAAGGAGACATGATACAGTCCACGACCCTTTCAGTCACTTTACCTCAGATTTTCCCAGCAAGCACCCAATTCCAGTGGAATCAGCCCGTTCAGAACATGAATCCCCAGCCCTATCTTTTTATAAATGGAAGCACTACACAGTCAAATACTTCGGCAGGCGTTCAGACTTTTTTCATTGCGCCCCCCCCATCTCCTTCTTGGATTGGCTCGGACCTGTCGCCATATATTTCATATAGCTCTTCATTGGGGCAATTTAAGTTGGCGGCGTCCGTTACGAGTGTGGCCGTCTACACATCAGATGTGACTACAATAGGTGTATTTTGGGGCCTAGATCCCAATGGCTTCTCTAGTACAGGGACTATTAATAACAAACCAGCAACATACTGGAACTTTAATGGTGGAGGACCTACAAACTTCACAGTTCTTCAGTCTGGCTGGAAACCCTACAATGCATCCGCTACTACGAACGCATCCAACTCCCTGTTGTTCGTTGGCCCTAGTAAATCCTCGGGTTCTGCGGTTGCCCAAGGTATTCCCGTTAATCAGCCCAAAACAGACCCACTCGCTCAGTTTACAACTCCTATATACATTAAATTTCAGAATTTTTCAAATGTTATAGGTGTGAGCTCTTTCATCTCATATACGCCCAGCGTGGGAAATCTTCAGTTTAAATATCCAGGAACTTATGCAGTTACTATTACCGCTACTGGCCTTGGCGCTCCTACCCGTATAGGAATTGGTCATATATCCACTGATTCTAGATACAGCGTAGGCTATGATTACGACTATATTTATACTTATAACGTGCAGTTCGCGGGCCAAAATACAAAGGCTATATTACCAGTCAATGTAACAGATCCTACTCAATATTATTTTGTAGAATTTGAAGGCGCAACCTTGGGTGCTATTGGTGCTGATATGGAAGTTCTTGTGGAAGATCTAAACGAGTTTTGGACAGTTGGCGCAAATGCTGCAATTATAAATAATACTCTACCCTTTTCAAATCTTGCGAGAAACGGGATCACCCAACAGGTCACAGCAAATACATTGAGTAATACTTTCGCATTTGGAACGACTGGACTTTATAATATTTTTGGAACCCTTTCTGTAAATTCAGCAAACACAATTAGTTCCGTAGCCCTCATTGAGCAACAACTCATAGGGCTCAACAAGTTTGGTAAGGCTAATGTGGTTTCTCAGTGGAACAGTCCCCAGGCATCGAGTCCGAGCGTCAGCTTCACGCTCCCCGTGCAAGTCGTCAGCCCTAGTCAAAATAATTATTCTATAATTGTTTCCACAAATGATACGAATGCCCTTGGTAACGCCATATCAACAACGAGTTTTGGAATAGAATATTTCGGTTCAAATACTTTTCCAAAGATTTCTCAACAAAATGACTTTAGGCAAAACGGCCTCCTCGTAAGGGCGAGTAACACTTACGCGGCAAACTACAAATTAAGTACTTCAAATATAAATCTTTATTCAATTTCCAATACTTATGGGAACTCTTTTCATACATCCGTTACTGGAGGAGGAAACCTAAATTTTAGTAACGTGTCTCAGTACAGGATAGGTGCTTATGTTGAAACGAGTAATGCATATGTATCAAATATTACAGTATGGTCGGGGGCGACTGATGCCATCTTGGCGGCGTCTCTCGTCCCTGCTAACGCGAGTCAGGCTGCCCTCGTAGCATCGCGAATCCTGCCCGTGGGTCTACAAGGAGGCTACACTACAGATCTTATAATACCTGTTCCTACATCTGCTGAAGTGGCCAACAATTACCAGATACGAGTCGGTTTTACAGAATCTTATGCTGGTCAAATATACACAAATGTTACAGCAAATACATACTTTACTATAGTCGGCATGACGAGCACGGGTTCTACTACTTCTTATTCTTACGTAGACTCGGTCGGAACTTATCTCGTGCAAAGTGCTGAACTACGGATGGGTGGGCAATCCATACAGACGCTGACTGGTGAGATGATTGAAATTTATAATGATTTATTTGTTCCCCAAGAAAACCAGCCAGGTCTAACGCTTCTCACGGGGAAAAAAGATTCATCAATTGTGTATAATCCTCGAACATATTACATAAACCTGCCCTTCTTTTTCTACGGGTCTGCCGAGTTGTCCTTGCCCATCTGTGCCTTGACCCTCCAGGATCTAGAAGTATGGGTAACATTCAATGACTTCCAGAGTTTACTCGTACAGCCTGGAATCCTGCCGACTCCAGCAGCCATCACGACATCAGTAGTCGTAGATTATGCTTACTTATCAGATCCAGAGATTAACTGGTTTATTAGACATCGTCAGGAGTATATAATTAGACAATTGCAGTATTCGGAGTTTCGCCTGAATGCTGGTCTTACTTTCCCTTTGAACTTTCAAGGATCTATTCGCGAGATCTATTTCATCATCCAGGACGCGACAGACGGTCCATACGTCTATGATACAGATACTGGAATCGGAGTGTCCATAAACTTCAACGGCGAAGACTACATAGACGCAAGTACAATGGATGATAATTTCATGCGATTCGTAGGGCCCATTGAGAAGTATGCCCGTCAGCCCACACGCAATCTATACGTGATACCCTTGTGCAGGAATCCCCTTAACGCAAGACCCACTGGTTCAGTCAATATGAGCAGAATATATCAAAAGAATATTCAGTTTACATTACCAGAGATGATATCCCTGGCTACAAAGACCGTTCGGATATTCGCTGTAAACTATAATATTCTCCGTGTTGAAAATGGGCTGTCTGGAATTATGTACCAATAATAGTAGATGGCTGGGCGGCAACTTTTGTCCCAGCTTGGTCAGGAGGACATTGTCTTGTCAGGTAAACCTGAAATCACCTTTTTCAAGGAGGCTTATCCTTCCCAGGGGCTATACGCGAGCCGAGTCATAGATGTTCCTTTTAAGAATGTTCCTACATTTGGAGATGAGGTGTCTACTGAAATACCACTTAATGGAGACCTCATGACATCCATGTACTTGGCGTTCACTTTCGGAACCAACCTCGGCGTATCCTTCAATGCCCAGGCGGGAATTCTTATGATAGATTACGTTGAACTTTATTCGGGAACAGAACTCATAGAAAGACTATGGGGAGAATATATAGGTATTCTTAACGAGTGCCAGATCCCCACAAGCAAGCAGGCGGCTCTCACAAGCATAATCGGTGGCGGAACTCCCACATCGACTTTTACTCCAGCAAACTGGTCGATGGCGCCTTTCAAATTCACAGTGCCCCTTCCTTTTCAGTGCCTCCGACACGGGCTTCCCCTTGTTCCTGGAATGAATTTCCGCATATCTCTCAATCCACCGTCTTCTTTCTTGTCGGGAACATCTATCCCATCTTTCATTCCATCAATGCAATTTAATTTTTATACAGAATTTGTAGTCCTGAGCGAACCAGAAAAGAACTTTATCAAAAACAGAGGGCCTGTTATATACTTGGGTGAAAGCGTTGAAATCGCGCAGTTTGACGTGACGAACCAGAGCGCCAATGTTCGGTGCGTGACTGACTTTCTTCACCCAGTAAAAGAAATCTTTTTTACAATTCGCAACAGTTCTTCGATCGCACCAGATTACTGGTTTGACTATTCAAATACTGCACAGGGAGGAACGAGCAGTCAGTATTGGTCAAACACATATTCAAACATAAATCAACTAAACTCGATGGGTATATATTTCGAAGGTATCCGCCGCGTGGACCCGTTATGGGCTACCAGCATCTACCTTGGGACAACACAGTTCATCGACTATCACACACGAGTACCAACAAAGCCCTTCTACATGTACTCATTTTCACTCGATCCTGAAAATCCAAAACCTGCAGGATCAGTAAACCTTGGAAGAATAAAAAATCAATATTTTGATTTCTTTTTACAACCCATGCCCTCGTGGAGAAGCCCATCAGACCGGATCCTGACTATATGGGCCAGGCATTATACTTTCCTGGAAATTAATGGATTCAAGACTATCAAAAACTTATTTGACGGAAAGGGGGACAATGGATATCTCGTTTACTTGCCCTGAGTTGCGCTAAAATATAACTTTAGAAAAGGACTGAAATAGTAGATGGAGCAACGAAGTTGCGATGGGACGGAGTCCATGGAGCCGTTTGACCCAGGCGGGGACGCATTTTGTGTATTCTACGCCGTCATCAGGGATCCCCGCCCATTTGAAAAAACAAAATTTAGTATTTTTCAATTGAGTGACTCTGATGACGATGACGATTTATTCAAAAAGTTTTCAACTATTCAGCCCGACGAGTCAGACTACGACTCTGAATGAAAATTCTTGGCCCATAGTAACAATGCTTCATCCAAGCGTCGCCATCGTCGGGACTCTGCTCAATATCATGGCCCTCAGTTGGATCCTTAACCTCGAGCGAACAGGTTGCCCGTGTGCTAACGATTGGCGGCGCAAGGTCCTGAAGTACTGGTACTTCCTGACTCTGCTCTGGCCCCTTGTTGTATTTATTCTCAAGCCACCTATGTTCCTGACCAAGATTCTGGGTCTCTTTGGCCTGGTGGCTTTCTTCGCACTGGCCAGTTCGCTCTGGACCATTCAGCGCCAGAAGTGCGGCTGTGCCCAGGACTGGCGTGAGCGGGTCCTGCTCGTCACGACATCCCTGTCCGTGATTGGCCTGGGAATGGCAGCACTTAAATAATTTTTCTCGGACTACAGTAAATGGCCAGTGCCGTTGCAGTCGAGGTCGAGTCTTTTGCTCTCAACGCCATAGTGGGTTCTCTGGCTCTGACCGCCTCCCTCAGCTGGCTCGACTTTGTCCGAGCCATCGTGGCAATGATCGTCCAGGTTCCCAAGGATACCACCCAGTTCTTCTTGATCACTGCCCTACTGACAACGCTCCTATCGGTGGTTGTCTATATGCTCATTAAGACCATGGCTCGCAATGTTGTCATCAACAAGCCAGGCCAGGTTTACGCAGTCACTCGCTAAGTCCGTCGGACTTAGACGCCTACAGGCCCAAATTCGCCTACTGGATTTGGCACGATAAATCTCTTGTATACTACATATCCTAAAATCCCAAGAAGGGCCAGCAAGACAACCGTCCACCTTCCGAAGCGCGTCTTCTGCGGAGGAGGGGGCGGATCAGCCTTGTTTTCCACATCCTCAATAAATCGTTTAATCTCAAGATCCGCAACACGGCGCTCGAGTTCATTCTCTTCCTCGGTCGGTTCCATGACCTTGGCCCGCACGTGTAGACGCAAAATGAAAGAGTTTTGCTCAAGACCATTGAATATAAGGGGTTGGCCATGGATGTCAACCCATCTGACAGTTAGTCGCTGTAGGGAGTTGATCGGTTCAGGGTAAAAAACAGAAATTCTGTAATCTTTATTTTCATGAAAGTTCTTGATAAATCCAGAGTTGACGTCAAGTGTTATCGGAGCAAAGGCTCGGCTCGGACCATCTCCAGCAGTGAGTTGGGTCGTGTATTTGGTCGCACCAGACTGCATTTGCACGTACTGAAGACCTCCCGTGAATATGTGCCGAGGAGTCTTGAGCTCATCGATATCCAGGAAAATCTGTTCTCCTACTGAGGCATTCACGACCACATTAGAGGTCAAGATGTACTGGTTGGCGTAAGTCGGCCATGTCGAGCCAGAAGCGGCGACTTGCGTGGCGGCTATGGCCGTCGTAGTCACTGGAATGCCGACGATGTTCGAGAGCTCATTCGAATTAATCTGAATTCCAAAGGCGCTGGCCGAACTAAAGATGAATTTTCCTTCAAAAGTGAGGTACGTACAGGTGACGAGTCCTGTGTTGGTCAGAGCCGTAGCCATGTCATAGACTCCGTAGAAGCCAGGGTTGAGGCTGACTGTAGTGGCCCCTATGATCAGGCAACTCACGCCATTCGTCAGGTTATACATGGAGTTGGGAACCCGGGCACTAACTAAATCTACACGTTCTATATTCTTCACGGGACTCGACAAAAAGATGGTGTACGAGTTCCCTGAAGGATACAGAGTCATATCTCTGCTCTGTGAGCTACCATAAAGGAGAATCTCCTTGGCCGCCATTCTATTCTATTACAATAATATAATGCCGATTCCTCCAGGACCGGGAAGTTCTGGTATTCCCATGAAGAATCTTGTTCAACAGTTCAATTTGTTCCCGCCGACAACAAGCGGCCCTTATCCATTCAATGTAGACCTCAGAGTTCCATCGACAAACTACTCGCCGGCAGCATCATCCCCTACAATACCAACGACTCCTGGCACGGCCGCTCCTCTTGGATCTTTCGGAGGCTTGACGGCAGTCGTGTCTTTTACCAGTCCAGGGCCATTCACATGGACTCCAGGATTTACAGGAAATATACAGATTTTAGTAGTTGGAGGAGGAGGGGCGGGAGGGACGGCGTTCAACCGTGCAGCTGGAGGAGGCGGTGCAGGTGGCGTCGCAGTCAACCCGGCCTATCCAGTAGTCGCTGGAACGACATATACTGTGAGCGTTGGCGGTGGAGGAGCCATTGTTCCCTCTAGCCCGACCAGCACGCCGCAGACTCTCGCACCTTCTGGAACACCCACAACTTTCGCAGGGCCGGCCGGTACTATAACAGCACTTGGAGGCGGCGGGGGGGGTGAATCAGGTGGAACAATTACGGCTCTCGCTGGTGGAAGCGGTGGCGGAGCAGCCCAAGATATCAGATCAGGAACTTCGCCAGCGACTCAGCCAGGACAATCAAACCCATCAGGTACTGTAAACAATGGAAACACTGGAGGTTGCGGCGCGGCATCTTACTCTGGAGGCGGCGGAGGCGGCGCGGGGGGGGCGGGAGTCGCGGGGTCTGGAGGAGTGGCCGGCGCAGGAGGGACGGGATATACTTGGCCTGTGAGTGGAGGCGTGTACGCGGGAGGAGGAGGAGGGGGGGCGGCGTCTTCGGGTAGCGGTACCGGTGGAACGGCTGGCGCAGGAGGTACTGGCGGGGGTGGTGCTGGAAGTAATACAGTAGGAATAGCAGGAGTTTCCGCCACGGGTTACGGTTCTGGAGGAGGTGGCGGAGGCGCGGGAGGTCCGGGTGTTTTTGGTACGGCCGGAGGAAGCGGTTCGGGTGGAATAGTTCTTATTTACGCATAGTTAAGGATTTCAACAATAAAAACTATAATGAAAGGGTTGTATAAGTCCATCAAAAATCTCATCGACCCTAAAGAGGCCAATGAGATTGCTGAAATTATACGCAAGACTGAAAAGAACCCTGGAGATCCGCAGGTTCCCAAGAGTCACTCGTACTACAACCTGCCCGTCTGCTCCATCCTCCTGGGCCGCCTTACCGAAAGCGTCTCGAAAGCCTCTGGACGGACCCTCCGGCCCTCCTACACGTACTGCCGTGTGTATCTGAAGGGGGCGGAGCTCGCGCCCCACAAGGACCGCCCAAGTTGCGAGTACTCCGTGACTCTGAACCTGTCTCAGACGCATCCATGGCTCATATATATGGCAAAAAGAGGCATCAAGCAGAAACCTGGTGATGGCGTCCTCTACAAAGGGTGCGAAATAGAACACTCACGCAAGGAATTCGAGGGAGATGAATATATTCAGGTATTTCTCCACTATGTTGATGCAGAAGGTCCCCACAAGGATCACGTCTATGATCTGAAAAAAGAAGCGGCGACTCAGTACAGGTTTTTGTTCGGAGGCGACGTATTCCCAAACCTTGTGAACTATTACAGATTTGTGAGTGCAATACCAGATGCACAGATTGTGGAGTTGCGAGCCCGGCTCGACGCCAAGGAACTTCGGGATGCCGAGGTTGGCTCTGTGGCTGGGACAGTCGACACAGACATTCGTCGTTCGAAGATTTTTTGGCTTCCAAAGACGGATGAGTTTGTAGAAATTTATAAATTATTTCAAGAACTCATTTCAAAGTGCAACAAAGAGTTTTACCAGTTTCATCTTACTGAAATTACAGAACATATACAATATACAGTTTATAATGAGAGTGATCAGGGCCACTATGACTGGCACATAGATATGGGGCCGGATAAGGCACATAGGAAGTTGAGCCTTGTGTGTCAGTTATCGGAGCCTTCGGAATATGAAGGTGGCGAACTTCAAATCAATACGGGAAAAATCATAGTCGCTGAAAAAGAAAAAGGAACAGTTATTCTTTTCCCTAGTTATTTGATGCACCGGGTGACTCCAGTCACGAAGGGAACCCGACGGTCTCTAGTACTTTGGATAGAAGGGCCTGCATTTGTATAACACGCTCCTCTAGAGCCTCGCGCTTGCTCTTCTCCTCCTTGAGGGCCTCAACAAGCAAAGGAACTATCTTCTCATATTGAACCGTCAGATAGTTTTGACCTGTTTTGGACCTTTCAACGCCATCGACCTTCTCTGCATCAAAAGGGGCTCTCTTCACGGCCTCGGGAAGAACTTTCTGAACTTGCTGAGCGCTCAGTCCGACTCTCTGACAGTCATCATCAAATCCAAAAGACTTTGCCAGATCGTTCGTAACATACGTGAATGTGTCTAGGGAACACACCTTGACGAGGGCATTTTCTAATTTCCCCGTCCTGGTCTTGAGGCGATCATCAGAGTAATAGGCTATAATATCACCGCTACACCCCGTAGTGCCAAAAACTTGAAGGGTGTAGGAGGTAGGATTAGTAATTCCGATACCTACACGGGCCGCAGCTGTAATATTTAGAGTATTATCAGAATTCCAACATCCCAGGCCTAAATAATTAGTCGCATCGGCATCAGCCTGATGATTCCAGACAATGGTACCCGAGTTATTATTGGTATTTGTTTTACCTATTATGACACTTGTTTTTACGGCATTTCCCAAGGTAGATGCTTGAAAAAGAGCAGTCGGACCCGCCGTAGACCCGTTATCCACGTTGAATTTGTATAACGGATCTACCCTTCCTATTCCGACGTTGCCACTTCCTAAAATTCTCATTTTTTCAGAATATGTAGTACCTCCTGATGCACACGTATCAAAACGTATATAACTACCAGTGGCCGAGGCTGTAAATGTTTCGGCAGCACAAAGTTCAATTCCGACGGTTCTTCCAGAAAACGCGGCAGCGCTAGTGTATCCAAACCCACGCAGGGCGGTCAAAGGAAAGTCAGCAACAACTCCGGTTGGCGCTGCTAAAGTTCCCTTCGCACTCCGCGCCCTTATAATAGCGCCGTCTGTTGAGTTATATTCGGTTATTTGTACAGGCGCATTATTCTGATCAACAATATCAAGAGTTGCTGTTGGATTCGTCGTCCCTATGCCGACGCTGCCAGATGATTGAACACAAAAACCCGCCCCGCTCTGTCCGTATCCTAAAATTTTAAAATAGTTTGAAGAGCTTCCGTCACCGACATGATTATGATTTAAAAAAAACCCATTATTCGCACTAGAATTTTTACCAATATACATGGACACCTGACCGCTCGCTGCCACGGTACTGTCTCCCACGGCTAATTTTGTAATTGAGGTTGTACCATTTTGATATACGGTGGCTAAATCTCCAACGGTCAAGGGGGCTCCAGGATTCGTCGTCCCGATGCCGACGCTTCCAATTCCCACCAGATTCTGGGAGTTGTAAAAAGTCGTTGAGGACATTCTCTATTAAGTTCAAAGAACTTAATTCCATGAACTAGTACTTATTAAAGTAAGGGCTGAGACAGAACGCTGGGTCGACTGGGACCATCGTGCTTATGATACCGACATTTGAAACTCCGTATGGGACGCATGCTACCCGGCCATCTGGGAGCAAAGTTCCTCCAACGTATTTTGTACTAGTCGCATTCGCATCCCCGAATGTTGAGAAGGTTGCGGCTACTGGATCGAACATTCCGAAGTACGAAGAAGAATTGGGCATCATGACTACGTTCCCAGATGGTAACAAAACGCCTCCAAAAAAGGCGGGCGTCACCTGACCATGCGCCGTCGTAGTGACTATCGCGGGAGTCGCTGGATTGAAAACAATTATATTTACTGAATTTGCTGGAATAAGAACCACATTCCCGTTCGGAAGAAGAACGCCGCTTGCAAATGCGTAACTAGCCTGACCATGAGCCGTCGTAGTGACTATCGCGGGCGTTGCTGGATTATAAACGGCTATAGTACCTGCTGTCCAGGGCACTAAAACTATATTCCCAGAGGGCAATAACACTGTTCCAGCATAGCCCGTCGCCGAAACTCCTGATGATGCGTAAGTGAGAGCGACTGGATCAACGGTACCTACTACAGACGCACCATTCGGTGCCATAATAATCTTTCCCGTCGCTGAATAGCACCCTCCAAAGAATCCAGTGGCGGCCCCAGTCACGGCCGAATATGTACTTGTCTGAGGATTGAAACATCCGACCACAGATGCTCCTTGGGGAATAAAGAAGACGTTGCCATTTGGCGCCAATACGCCACCCGCATAGGATCCAGAAATAGCAGTACCCGTCGGTGTAACCCGTGAAGCAAGACCAGTCACTGGATTGAAGAATCCGACAGTTGTTCCGCTGGATGGAACCATGACAACACGGCCATCTGGAAGAAACACGCCCCCCTGATAACTCTGACCTCCAGTGTAGGCAACGTTCCCAAAAGAGGGCGTCTGACTCGTGGCCCACCAGCTCCGAGTCGGCTGTGAGGAGGCGTTACACGTGGCGGAAATCCAGGCCTGAATTGCTGGTCCGTTTGCGGCCGAGGGCGTTAGGTACGGACCGCGCTTGAAGATGTCCTCGCCATAGTAAATTGTTTGTGAAGAAATATTTGGAGAGTACAAGTTTCCACTTACGTAAACATTACCCTGAACATAGAGGTTTGTTGTTCCTGGGGAGGCGCCTATTCCCACGGTTGAAAATAGGAAACTATTAGTATTTATAGTTATGGCATTTATCGTGGTTGCGAAAATGTTGTTCACAGACAATGCATTACTGACATAGACATTTCCCTGAACGTAAAGATTCGCTCCTTGGGCACTGCCCGTGCCTATACCAACGTTACTTGTGAATATCAGACTGTAAGTATTTATTGTTCCCACAGTTAGAGTAGTTGCGAAGATGTTCGTGGTACTCAGTGAATTACTTACAACCACATTGCCCTGGACATACAAGTTGGCAAGACCTGGAGCAGCCCCTATTCCGAGGTTACTGGAAAGCACAAGGGCTGATGTGTTTATTGTGGCAGCGTTAAGAGTTCCTGTTACAAAGAGATTTGTTGTGCTCAGTGCGTTACTCACAAATGCATTGCCTTGGACATACAAGTTGGCAAGGCCTGGAGCAGCCCCTATTCCTAGGTTACTACTCAGGACAAGAGAAATTGTGTTCACCGTGGAAGTGTTCAAAGTGCCAGTAACATAGAGATTCGTGGTACTGAGTGCGTTACTCACTATGACGTTACCTTGGACGTAAAGGTTTGCTAGACCAGGGGCCGTTCCTATTCCGATATTACTTGTGACTACAAGAAATACTGTATTTATAGTCGTCGTATTAAGAGTACCAGTGGCAAAGATGTTCGTGGAGGTCAGGGCGTTACTCACGAATACGTTCCCCTGGACATACAGATTCGCGAGATTCGGAGGAGCCCCTACGCCTATGTTGCTTGAGGCAAAAAAACTAACAGTGTTAATTGTTGTTACATTAAGAGAACCAGTGACAAAGACATTCGTTGTAGTCAGGGCGTTACTTATGTAAACATTTCCTTGGACATATAAGTTGGCCCCTTGAACACTGGCCGTCCCTATACCGATGTTGCTTGTGGCCACAAGACTCAGTGTATTCACGGCCAAAGTATTAATACTTGTTGAAAATATATTGGTTGCCGTCAAGTTACTCGAAACAAAGACGTTTCCCTGAACCCACAAAGGAAAACCCTGCGGGTTATTTGTATTTATTCCAACATACCCTATGGGGCCATAGATGCTTGTGAGATTAGCCGTTGTGACGTTCACGCTTGTAGCATACACGTTGGTCACAGTCAAGGAGTTGCTTATCAAGACGTTTCCAAGAACATAGAGGTTGGCCAGACTAGGGACCGTTCCTATTCCAATATTACTTGTGACTACTAGAGAGACTGTATTTATAGTCGTAGTATTTAAAGTAGTCGCAAAGATGTTTGTGGCTGTCAAGGAGTTGCTCACGAACACGTTCCCCTGTACATAGAGGTTTGTTGTTCCCGCACTGGATGTTCCAATTCCGACATTACTTGAGGCAAATAGTGAAAGAGTATTAAGAGTCGTCACATTCAGAGTAGTTGCGAAGATGTTTGTGGCTGTAACTGCGTTAGAAGCATAAATATTTCCCGCAACATAAAGTGTCGTGGTTCCGGGGTTGGTCGTTCCGATACCTATAAAACCAAATTGCCCGAATATACTTGCGGTATTGAGAGTTGTTACATTTAGAGTCTGGGCAAAGACGTTGGTCGTCTGAAGAGCGTTGCTGATGAAGACATTGCCCTGGACGTAAAGATTTGTATTTCCCGGATTGGAGCCAATACCTATATTGGTAGTTACATAGAGAGACACAACGTTTAAAAAGCCCACATTGGCGGTTGTGGCGTATATATTCGTTGTGGTCAAGGCATTTGAAGCATATATATTACCTTGGACATACAGAGTCGTCTGTGATGGGCTGGCCGTTCCTATGCCTAATAATCCACTCTGGGTAAATAGACTTGTAAGGTTAATTGTTGTTGTGTTTATTGACGTTGCAAAGATATTTGTTGTGGTCAGGGCATTGCTCACGAAAGCATTCCCCTGCACATATAAATTTGCAAGAGTAGGGACCGTTCCTATACCCACGTTCCCAGAGGCTACCACGGTCGCCGTATTAACAGTAGTTAAGTTGGCCAGGGTCGCAGTCACATTCGGAGCATTCACAAACCCTCCTACGTAAAGATTCCCAAGAACCGTCAGATTACTGGCGAATATATTGGTAGTGGTCAGGGCATTAGTCACAATGGCATTTCCAGAGACATAGAGGTTGGCCAGACCTGGGAATACTCCTATTCCAATATTTGAAGAAACAATAAGCGTACTTGTGTTTATTGAATAAGTGTTTATAGATACGGCAAAGATATTAGGAGTGCTCAGGGCATTGCTTGCGAACACGTTCCCTTGAACATACAAGTTGGCTCCTTGGGGGTTGGTTGTACCGATACCCAAAGAACCAGATGAATTTACTATAAAAAGAGCATTTACAGTTGTGGCATTTATCGTGATCGCGTAGAGATTGGTCGTTTGGATGGCGTTACTCACAAAGAGGTTTCCCTGAACAAACAAGGCGGCCTGTCCTGAATTTGTGGTGCCTACTCCCACGGAACCCAGGGTTCCATATATGCTGGTCACATTGGCTGTTGTGCCTGTCAAGGTGGCCGCGAAGACCTGACTAAAAGGACTTGCTGCAGTTCCTATACTCAAAGGAGCAGTGCCTCCCACCAACACGTTTGTAAATGATGTGAAGGCGCCGAGAACTGTTAAATTGTTATAAACTGTCATATTTCCAGTCGTCGTTACGTCGCCGAAATTGGTAATCAGTACCATCTAATAGATGTCTAGAATTTATTAAGATATGGTGAAAGGCAGAATTCTCTTGATACTGGGGTCATGGTATTAAACACGCCTAGATTAGATGTTCCAGGGCAAAAGATGACCTGGCCACTGGGAACAAGGGTTGCACCTGTAAACCCCGTCCCAGTTTCGGACGAGTTAGAGTAGGTCATAGCAGAGGGATCAAACATCCCCACATTCGAAGAGCCCACGTTGGCCGTCGTTGTGAGGGACGGCGAGAAGATGATGTTGCCTGATGGCGTCAAGCAGCCGCCTCCAAAGAATGTGACGCAGTTGGCGTTAGACAGTGGGACCTGAATGTTTGAAGATGTAAAGTTGCTCGGATTTATGACTATGATATTTGAGTTTTGAGGGACCCCTATGACATTACCGTTCGGGGCCAAGACCAGGCCATTAAATCCAGCCGTACCCACATACAGGTTCGAGCCTGTTCGGGTTGATGGATTGTACTGGATCACGTTAGAAGAACCAGGAGAGGCGGCGATGATATTTCCACTAGGCAAAAGGAGTGAACCAGACTGTATGGCCGCACGCAAACCAGAAGTTATGGCTGAACCAGCGGTTGTAAAGGTCGGAGCGTTCACTCCCACCGTGCAAAAAACACCGAGTTGAGGGGACCATGCCAGATCGTTCAAACTTATAGTACTCGCTGGCAAGTTGACATATCCCGTCCAGTTCACGCCATCTCGGCTAAGGGCAGAACACGCCGATCCGGAAAATCCCACATTATTTACAACTGCGCAAAACATTCCAAGTTGAGGAGACCACGACACCGCCTGCCACTGCTGACGATCTAGATTTACGCTTGTTGTAGACCATGTGACTCCGTCACGGCTAGTAGCAGACCTGTTTCCTGTACTCAAATTTGGCGCCACATAGCACACAGTACAGAAAAGCCCAAGTTGAGGAGACCAAGCGACCGAATCCCAGTGGTCCTGAGGAAGACTCGTGCTTGTTGTCCATGTGATGCCATCACGGCTCGTTGCTGATGTGGGAGTTCCGTTATTACTCACGACGCAAAATATACCGAGTTGAGGAGACCAAGCGATACCTTCCCAGTTATTGGTTGCCAGAGAACCCAGGGTCCAATTGAGGCCGTCTCGACTCGTCGCCGCCCCTCCAGGAGTTTGAGAATTTGTACTTACTGCACAAAAAAGAGATAATTGAGGAGACCAGGCTATAATTGTTGGGGCGTATGTAGAAAACACAGTAGACTGAGCTGAACCCTGAGTCCACGTAAGGCCATCACGGCTCGTGGCCGTACTCGTCGTCTGCCAGACGCGCATGCAAAAAACGCCAAGGGCTGGAGACCACTCGATGTTAATACCTCCGTAGACTGTGGATGTTCCAACTTTCCAGTTGAGACCATTGGGGCTTATGGCCGAAGACGCATTTGTCGATATTGCAGAAAATATTCCAAGTTGAGGAGACCATGAAATTCCTACCAAGTTGGAAGTCGGGGGGAGAACGGACGAAAAGGATGACCAAGGATTGGTTGGAGGTGTCGCGGAATTCAAGGCGTAACAGTTCGTCTGGGTTCCTGTTGTGTAGTTATAGTGAATTATATTCGATGGAGTACCCATCGGAGTGAATATAACATTCCCAGATGGGTCGAGAGATCCCGAGTAAGAGCCTCCTGGAAGTGAGGTGGCATTTGAAAAGGTGGAAGTTAGTGGGTTGTACATACCTACATTTGAAACTTGTGGACAGAATATAACATTTCCCGTAGGCAGAAGAACTCCGTAGGAGAAGATACTAGTAGTCATTCCTGTAACAGGTGATGTTGAAAAGAACTGAGTTTGGGGTTGGTAAAATCCAACTACTTGCGCGTAAAAAGGTACGAAGAGAACGCGGCCATCTGGAAGAAGGACACTGCCCTGATATCCTTTTGAGATAGTAGTTGCGTTTGAAAAATTTGGTTTCTGCGAAGTCGGCCAGAAGGATCTCTGCGGCTGACTCGAGGCATTACATGTTCCAGATATCCATGCTTGAATCACAGGGCCATTGATGGAGTTCGGAACTAGGTGAGGAGAACGCAGAGTCAGATCTTCAACTGTATAAATTAGATTTGTCGTTGTTATATTTGAACCACCTACAGTCCCCGTTACGAAGACATTCCCCTGTACATACAAATTGGTAGTGCCAGCACTTGTTGTCCCTATGGCAAGATTGCTATTGAAAATAACACTAAAAGTATTTAGCGAGGTCACATTGAGAGTTCCTGAAACATATACATTGTTGATAGTCAGGGCGTTCGATATGTAGATGTTACCTTGAACAAAGAGATTGGCTCCCTGCGCACTCGCCGTGCCGACTCCTATATTGCTTGTGACTATGAGGGTCGTTGTGTTGATGGTGGCCGCATTAAGAGTTCCAGTCGCGTAGACATTTGTAGCCGTCAGAGCATTCGAAATAAACGCGTTTCCTTGGATGTATAGAGTTGCTCTTGTCGGGTCAGATCCAACCGATACATTTGAAAGAAAGAATTGTCCCGACGTATTGATAGTGACTACATTTAGAGTTCCTGAAACAAAGACATTCGTAGTCGCCAGGGCATTAGACACGTAAGCGTTCCCTTGAACTCCCAAAGCGGCCCCCGTGGAACCCACCTTATTTGTGTAAAAATAAGCAGTATTAATTGAATTTATATTTGAAGTTCCCGTGACGAAGACATCGCCAGTGGATAGGGCATTGGATACTAACACGTTTCCTTGGACGTATAGGTTCGCTCCTTGTGGAGTTCCTGTACCTATTCCCATATTTCCAGAAGCAATCAGGGCCTGAACGTTTATAAACGGCACATACACGGAGTTCGCAAAAATATTAGTCGTAGAGAGGGCGTTAGACACAAAGACGTTCCCTTGGACGTAAAGGTTGGCCAGAGTGCCGCCGATGGCCCCAGGTATCAAAAAACTTGGACTATTTATTTTAAAAGTATTTGCCGTGGTCGCAAAGAGATTAGTCGTAGAGAGAGCGTTAGACACAAAGGCATTTCCTATAACGTAAAGGTTGGCCAAAGTTCCGCCGATGGCACCAGGTATGAGAGTCTGGGTCATGTTGATAACGGAAGTGTTGATGATTCCAGAAAATAGGGCCACCGTCGTGAGGTCTCCACTGATATACAAGTTTCCAACTATGAAGAGATTTGCGGACGGGGTTGTTGCTGTTCCGACACCAACTGGTCCGTAGATGCTCAGCACATTGAGACTTGTGGTGTTCAGGGTCGTTGCGTACACATTCGTCGCCGTGAGGGAGTTACTCACGTAGACATTTCCAGATACGAATAGATTGGCCCGAGTTCCTCCTATATTGCTCGGAGCGAAAAGGAACGGTGCATTTATGGTATAAGTGTTCGTAGTTGTTACATAGATATTAGTGGTCGTGAGCGCGTTGGACACGAAAGCGTTGCCCGGCAGAGTCACTGTGGCCCCACCCGTGCCCAAGTTGAGAAGACCAGTAGTGCTCGTGATGAAAGTAGTCAAGGCATTTGCGTTTGATGCGTAAATATTCACGGCTGTCAGATTGCTCGTCACGTATGCATTTCCTTGAAAATACAGACTTGTTCCCGTCGGGTTTGTGGTCCCTATTCCGAGTGGAGAGGCGATGCTCGAGACATTCAGGGTCGTGCTGTTGGCTCCAGTGGCTATGACATTTGTGGTAGTCAGGGAGTTGCTCACGTAGACATTTCCAGGTACTACAAATGAATAACCTGGTAAATATTGAGTTATTGAAATTATAACAATTCCAGAACCTCCTGCAGCGCCCGTCGCCTCGTTTGCGCCACCGCCCGCGCCGCCACCAAGACCGTTCGTTCCAGCCACGGCTGGGTTTGATCCCGCTGCATTCGTCTGAAACGCACCAGCGCCACCCCCGCCTGCACCACCTGATGCAGCATTCGGCCCACTGTATCTATTTCCACCGCCACCGCCACCGCCGTAATAAACTGGCGATCCTGAAATTGAAGACTGAACACCAGAACCCCCAGTTCCTCCAGAGCCAGTTGGGCTTGAACCGCTCCCTGCCGTTCCTGCCCCGCCTACTGCTCCGGCACCTCCGCCTCCGCCTCCGGAAGCATAGGCACCCGAGATCGCCACCGCCCCTGACCCGCCAGAGTTTCCCTGGCCCGCCGTACCAGCTCCAGCAGTAAGGATGGAGCTGGCCGTTGCGTTACCACCACCACCTCCTCCGGAACCTCCAGCCTGTCCTCCAGTGACGCCGTAGCAACCTCCATAGCCGCCGCCGACCGCAGCGAAAGCACCGAATGTAGAACTACCGCCTTTTGATCCAACCGTCGAACCCGTTCCAGCTGTTCCACCAGTACCGACGGTCACTGAATATGTTCCTGGCGCCAAAGTAGTGGTACCAGTGACGACACCTCCGCCGCCGCCTCCGCCGCCAAGGGCTCCCGAACTTCCGCCGCCGCCACCGACAACAAGATACTGTACAATCAAAGGTACATTAGTTGTAAAAGTTCCACCAGAAGTACTTGTGTAAGTAGCTACTGTTCCAGCCAGCGACCCTCCAGAGGCCGCCAATAGAGGGGATATACCATAACTTATTGAATTGGATTGAATAGACCCAATATTGGCCACGGGTGGCGACAGCCCTGCCGCATAAACAGTTGTAGTCTGGACAGAATTAGAAACAAAAATGTTCCCAGAAATGAGAGCCCCTGTCTGCTTATTCCCGGGTGTGTTAAGTCCCGCGGGGCCGGTGATATATCCGATGTTTGAAACTCCCGAGACATTCATTAGTGTCGCGTAGATGTTGGCCGTCGTGAGGGCATTACTCACATAGGCGTTTCCGATGATGTTCAGAGAGGTAAAGGGGTCATAGGTTCCTACAGATAACGTGCCAGTCAAAAGACTGACTGTATTTAGTGAATAAGTATTTATGTTTGAAAAGAGGCCAGAGGTTGTTAGGTTACCCGCCGTCACGTTCAGGCTTATATTCGCGGAAGTTGCGAAGATGTTTCCTACGGTCAGGGCATTGGTGAAGATGGCGTTTCCAGAAATGTATAAATTCGCACGGGTTCCTCCTATGTTTGACGATGTGACGATTGTAGAAGCGTTAAGACTTTGGGTATTTATTGATGTGGACCATATGTTTTGAGTTCCAAAATCAGAACTCACAAAGATATTCCCACCAACGTAGAGAGTCGCAGCGGGAGGAGTCGCTGTGCCGACGCCTAGAGTTCCTGCAATAGTGACAATAGAAAGAGTTCCTGTATTCATCGTCGTGGCGTTGGCGGTCTGGGCCGTGACTGAATTGCTCGTAAGGATATTTCCCAGTACATTAGCGATGTAGGGGCTTCCAGTGCCTGAACGGGTATTGACGTTCAATGTGGCAACACTTGTTACATTCATGACAGTTACGTTCGCCCCTTTGGAATAAAGAACCGACCAGGGAGTTCCAGCCGAGCCTACATTTGATGTGGCGCTTGCGGTTGTCACGTTAGCATACGTCAGGAAGATTGGTGTCTGTCCGGAGAGAGTCAAACTTTGATTTTGTGTGTAGTTTCCTGTTATCGTCTGGTCCCCGTAGTACCAGATGGTCGGAGTCGACATTATTATCTACTACTATTATAAATGACTAGCAAGAAGATCATTCCTTTCCTCGCCTTCTTTCTTATCGCCAACCCTCGGATGTTTATGCTGACAGGCAAGGTGTTCGGTCCTCGGGTCGCGGATGCTACAGGACGCCCTACTCAGATGGGCGTCCTCCTGCATGCACTTGTGTATGTTCTGTTGTGCCATCTGATGTGGCTTATGGTTTCTGATCAGTAGTTCAAATCCTTCAGGGCCTCCTCAAAAAGCCGCTTGACTTCTAATGTCCCATGATACTCCTTCAGGGTGGCCAAGAGTCCCTCTCGAATATCTTTAAAGTTTTGTTCTTTTTGCTGATCAATTGACCACAGAGCCATCTGGTTCTGGACATCCACGTTGGACCAGACCTGCTTGGCCCTGTCCCATGCACCAATAAAGTCACCTGACCAGTTTTTCTCAATCCAGGATGCCATGTATTTGTAAGAGTGCCGGGGCTCATCACCCCGCTCGAACACATGGCAGACTGACCCGTCCGTCTCGTCAATAACCGTGAGCTCTGAGCCCATCCATGTCAGAAACATTAAATTTATTTTGTTTTATTTTTTTGAAGATGGAGCGCACTAGATGTCCTAGTAAAGAGCGAGTTTTTAAACTGGCCGAATAGTAGATGCTGGTCAGGATGGTTCCGTTCAAATTAAGTTTCCTCCCAGAGTATTAGATGAGCTTGACACAGGCGACGAAGCCGGCCCTGCAGTTTCCATTCAATGGGTCGAACGTTGATTCAATTTCGGGAACAACTGGCCCTACTTCACAGGTTTCGCCGGGCCTAACGCAGATTCAGGGGTCGGCGGCACTGGTTTCAACTGCCCCGACGAGCAATACGGCAGTGTACTTCCCTGGTTCTGCCGGAAGTTATATGAACTTGGGAACAAGTAGCCCGGCAAGTTTTGACTTGGGAACAAATAACCTGTTTGTTGAAGCTTGGGTCTATTTTAACACTCCCCTCGGCAGTGTGAATATGATTGCACAACATGGAACTGGACCAGGTCAAGATTGGGGTTTTTACGTAGATAGTTCCGGTACTTTACATGGATTTATATGGGGAAATAGCTCCACGGTTAATATTGAAGCAACACTTGGAGGAATTTCATCTGCTAAATGGTACCATGTCGCATTCTCGTTTGATTCAGTTGCTAAATCAAGTAGAGTTTATATTAATGGAGGGACCCCCGCAACCGTGACGAATGCTGCGGTTACACCAAATTACAATGCGTCGCTGCCAATTTGGTTTGGTAATTATAATAATGCAAATTATTTAAACGGGTACATCCAAGATCTTCGTATAGTTAAAGGGGTCGTGGTCCCGACGACGAGTTTCACGCCCGTTTTGCCCCCTTTTTCGTCCCCTCTTCCATACTCTCTTACGGGAACGCCCGTCTACACGCTCTTAGGCCAGTTTATCACATACAAGAGCGGAAAAATACAAAATCAAGCAATAAATTTTCCAAATTCTAGTAGTACTGGCACGACTGCTCCTACAACTTACATTGAATACGCCGTTTCTCTAAATTCTACACCTGGTTTTACAATATCCTTATGGGTAAATTTTAACGTTGGCGGTGTGTTTGCACAGGTTGTCCTTATGGCAGGCACCAGGAATATACTGTTCAATGACGGATCTAGACTTCACTACTATGATAACACAAATGACGTATATTTCCCACTCCCGACACTGACTGTAGGAACTTGGTATAATCCAGTGATAGTTGTTTCGGGTACGACAGCAACACTTTATTTAAATGGAAATTCTACGGTCGGAACAACAAATTTTACATCAGAAACAGTTCTGCGTGTTGGAGGTAGCGGTGCTAATTATTCGGCTTGGTGTTCTGTCCAAGATCTTCGCATCTATAACACGGCCCTGAGCGACATACAAGTTCAGGCACTCTATGCGAATGGAGGAGCTCCTAGTGTACCGGCGAGCCTGACTCTTTATAGAGCACAAGGGCTAAGTTCATCGATGACAGGAACCCCCCTCCTTTCTCAATTGTCTGTAGCTCCGGTCGGGGCATTCAGCCTTCGTGCGGTCAATGGCCTGAGCCCTGGCGGTACTGCCAAGGCCGTGAATGTTCGAAGGGCATCTGATAACGCAACACAAGACTTTTACGCGGACCGACTCGGGAACCTTTTGACGGCCCCAGTGACCGGAACGGACCTTGCGACGTGGCTTGGAGGCGCTACGGGCTACGTGGCAACTTGGTACGATCAATCGGGTGCAGGGAAAGATGCGACCCAGACAAATCAGGCGCTTAGGCCATCAATAACACAGGATGCGTCAGGCAGATATCAGATGGATTTTACTGCAAATGGAGGAACGAGTTACTTTAATGCAACAACTGGAACAGTACCTATGCAGACTGCGTATACAGTAATATGCCGTTACAACACGATGGGAAATACAAATAGTGGTATATGTGGTGCGGGCCAAGGAGTGAATAGTCAAGCAAATAATTTTAGAAGAAATGGTAACGGGTATCAAAATTATTGGTGGAATAATGACATAAATACATCGACGGGGTATGCTCCTGGAACTGTTGTAACGTTTAAGTTTACGGCCGATACGAGTCCTACAAATGGCATCACTCACGTATACACGAATGGAACCGAAATAGTAGGAGGAAATATCACAGGAAATCCTCGTTCTGGATGGATAGGCGTTTCGGGTAATGAATTTATTGCCAGAACGATAGTAGCGGGGGAACCTATGAACGGACAAATGTACAGCCTGTTTTTGTTCTCAAGTGCTTTGAGCGACTCCGATCGCATCGCTGTAGAAAATGCATCATAAAAAACCTCACGGAGTATTAGATGGCATCAGCGCCCCAGCCTGCTCTGCTGTGGAGATTCAACGGAACTCTGCAAGAGAGTGTTACTGGTTATTTGCCAGTTGATCCAACCGGAGGAAAGAAGGATCCGGCAGGGTTAGGCGGAACATTCACATCTGGAAAATATGGCCAAGGTTTGCAATTTATCCCAGGCTCATTTTATGGGTTTGGTTTGTGGAACACCGTAGATACTAATAAACCGCTTGCTAGAACATATTTTCCCTATGCCGGTGGAATGACCGTATCTTTTTGGTACTTGCCAACGAGTTTAGCAACTAATGGTTTATTGTTTACAACCTCTGCTTTCACGTCACTCACGTCTTATACGCAACTTGATTTAATATATATATCTTTGGATACATCGGGTTCAATTGGACTAAATACACAGGCAACAACTGGTGCGTTCGCTGTGGCAATGGGTACAGTCGCTGTAAATAATTGGGTTCACGTGACTTTTGGGGTTGATACAACAAATATTTACATGTACATAAATGGAGTTCGTACGCTTACAAGATCTCAGCCATCAACATGGGCAACAACCGACATAACATCATCTGGATATTGGATGGGCGGAATGTCTGTAGGAACTCAGCACTTTGCTACAACAAACGGTTCGATCACGGGAATAATGAATGATTTGAGAGTGTATAGTTCTCTTTTGTCAGCCGCTCAGATTTACGGAATTTATCAATCTCAAGGAATTCCTCCGAGATTGACCGCGACGTCAAATGTCGCCCAGCCTTCTCTTTTGTGGAGCTTCAACGGGTCGAATGTGGATTCGGTCACGGGTTTGAGTCCTACTTTTTCAACTGTAAACACGAGTACGCAATTCGCACCGACCTATGTCACTGGTCTCTACGGTCAATCAATTTACCTTAATAATCAAACTTATGTGTCAAGTGCTCCTAATTGTTATGTACAATATGATAGGTCTCCATTGACTAGTTTAACCACTAATAATTTATCAATAAGTTTCTGGGTTAATTTAGTATCATTATCTTTACCAGCACCTTCAGCATTTTCATACAGAACTATGATCTCTTTCAATGAAACTGGATCTTCACAAACAACCTATTATACCTATTATATTTTTAATAATGTCGTCAATTATATTTGTCAAGGAGCGTTACAGACTAACACTCCATCATATGCATCTGTATATGCAGGTCAATGGTTTCATAACACAATTATATTTTCAAATGTAGGGTCAACATCCTCTAATACTTATACTACTCTTTTTATAAATGGCATATCAATCGGTTCCACAAATGTAGGTAGATATAATACCACATCTAATTTAAGCATTCTTCAATTGGGGCAGGCAGCAGGGGGTGGGAATCCTATGTGGGGTTCAATCCAAGACCTCCGAATCTACAACACGGCCCTCACGGCCGCCCAGATTTACGGAATTTATCAATCTGGTGGGATACCGCCGAGTCTGTCTTTGACTAAGGGACCCACATATCCACTGGCCCAGACGAGTATAGTTTCTTCGGCTCTCGGTCTGTATTCTACACGGGCCCTCGTGAGCACATACACTGGACCAGTTGTACAGGTCCGCCGCAATTCTGATAGTACTACTTATGATTTCATAGCGGACATTTATGGAAATTTATCAAATGTTCAAAATAGCACATCAATGGGTGGGTTTCTCAACACAACGACTGGAAATGTATCTACATGGTACGACCAGTCAGGTGCCGGTAAACATTTTACACAGGCTACAGCCGTTTCTCAGCCCCAACTCGTATTGAACTCTGGTCAATGGGTCCTGTGGTTTAATCGAGACGCGACCCCTACATTTTACGCAAGTATGACTACCGCTTCACCAATCACTGGAGTAATGACAATATTATACAATTACAATATGAGTACAGCATTTAATGATTATACGACTTTGCTGGGGTCCAATGGACTTGACAACAAAGGGTTTAGATTTACTTATCTAAACGTGTGCGGAGACGCTCCTTCTGGTGGCCGCGTTCAGCAGGATTTTCTGGCATCTAACAGCTCATATTTTTACCTTAATAATTCGTATGGGCAAATGGTGAACGAAACCACTGGGACCATAATCGGAAATCAAGGAAGTTTTATAGCATCCGTATGGAACCAAGTCATAGGGACTCAAGGGAGACAATCTTTTTCATCTCCTTATTTCAATTCAATAAATGCGCCCACCTCGGGTTTAGCATTTCGTGCAGCCTATGGGTACCTATCGGAAATGATGTTGTTCAGTGCGCCTATAAATAGTGCCGATGCCCAAACTCTATGGGCACGCACACCCCTTACAAATCCTTTACCAACAAAAACTACATCTGGTTAATGAGCGCCTCTGAACGCGGCCCCGTCTGGGTCGTCTCCTTTTGCGGAAGCAAAGTACGCACTGTTGCCTCGAGATCACTTAGTCGCGTTTCCAAAAGGTCTATATCATTTTGGGCCATCTCGAGTTTCTCTTCTAGGGCCTCCTTGTCCTCGATTGTTTTCTTCAGGGCGCCATACATCGCCTTGAGTATCTGGTCGACGTTTATATTGAGGAAATCTGGAAACCCATGAGAGTCTGACGGAAAGACCGCCTTTGGAAAATAATTAACAACTTCTTGAGCTATAAATCCCAGGGAGTGTTGATCTGTAGGATTCATGTCTGGAAAATTCCATTGAAAATATTTTAAATCTAATGATTTTATCGTGTCATAACAAATTGTCAAGTTTGCTGCGACTATATTTGACTTGACGCGTTGATCTGAACCTGTTTTCCATGTGGAACTTGTCGGTTGACGGCCTCCATCTGTAGACAGGTCCAACTGAAATAAGGGATTTGCCAATCCTATGCCGACATTGGCCCACTGATTTATCACGAAAATTCCGTTGCTGTATCCGTTTGAAAATACCGCAATATTAGACCCCATTGACCCAACAACATGAAGAGTTGCTGTTGGAGTCAATGTTCCTATACTCAGGGCATTTCCTGTAAATATCGTCACGTTCGAACCTCCCGAGGCATTAGCAAAGACGGCCAAGTTAGACCCAAGCGTGATTGGACTCGGCCCGATCGTCAGACCGCTCAGAACACTCATGGTTCCGACCGTCGCAAAAGGGACTGTAAATGTGTCCGTGGCAAATGAGGCATTTCCGTTGACTTGTAGGGAACTCGTGGGGTTGGTCGTCCCAATACCGACCCACGCGTTCGAGTTGATAACGACCACATTCGCGCCTCCTGGGGTTGAACTTGTGAAAAGGGCCAAGTTGGCAGATGAATAACCCGCTACAGATAAGGGGCCTGTTGGTACACTTGTCCCTATACCAACCCAGGCATTTGCATTGATCACGACTGCGTTCGGTCCTCCAGCAACGTTGGAAAAGTAGGCTATATTTGATGTCGATTGGCCGAGGACGTGAAATACATTAGGTCCTTGACCAGATGCTAACTGAGAATTTACACTGATTGAACCCGGTGAAAACTTGTGATATGTGTTTAAACCACCACCAGAATCACCCCCAAACGTCATGCTCGCTCTTCCACCGCCATCCCCATAAGAATACATGTGCCAAGTTCCCGAACTTCCTGCGCCAAAACATATTCCGTTATACTGAGTAGGAGTATAACTACTTGCCGCATTTCCGCAAAGAACAATGTTAAAAGGCTGACTTGCCGTCCCTCCTCCTGCGACATATAGACGGGCCTTGGCGTTGTATGCCTGGCCCGCACCATAATTTGCCGCTGTCGATGGCTGAATTCCTATAAGAACAGTTGCATTAGAGTCCATGGCCATGACGTTATTTGAAGTGGCTCCCGCCGTGTTTGAAAATACAAAGACGTTTGAACCAATTCCTTGAGTCGTTGCTATGAGTGAGGTTCCGCCCGGAGATGGCGATCCCGTTGCGATGATGTTAGAAGTCTGGATCGAGTTTGAAGAAGTCACGTCGGTACTTGCGTAGACGTTTCCCCCTACTTGGAAAGTTGGTCCACCAGATGGCGAAGCGGCTGTTGAATTAATGCTCAAAGAAGTTCTTGTCATTCGGTGGCCCTCACTAATATTGCCATCGTTTCCATTTGAATTATTAAACCAAAAGCCAAGATACCCATTACCACCACCCGCGCTGTTCTGTATAATTTGAACACACCCCTGACCTCCTCCTCCAAAGTCAATTCCGTTATTATACGAAGATCCTGCGGTACTTGAACATAAAACCAAATTAATGGGATATGTTGAGGATCCGCTTCCTGTTACATATAGACGCGCTTTAGATGTGTTTGTATATCCTCTTCCATAATTTATATTAGAAGATGGCTGAATTCCTATAAGGACTATGGCATTCGAGTCCATGGCCATGGAGTTATATGATGTGGCACCCGACGAGTTTGAAAATACAAAGACGTTTGAACCAATTCCTTGAGTCGTTGCTATGAGTGAGATTCCACCAGTGGATGGCGAGCCCGTTGCGATGATATTAGATGTCTGAATTGAGTTTGAAGAGATGACATCTGTACTTGCGTAGACATTTCCCACGACCTGTAAGTTGGCTGAAGGTGTGAGAGTTCCAAAGCCTGAAAGACCAGGTACAGTAACTATCATATAATTTGAACCAGTTGCAGATGGGGTGATGGCGAGGGCGCCGCTTAGCCCATAAGTTGTTTGGGGTCTTAAATTTAATAAATAACTAGATTGATTACCGGCAGCCCCTCCAATAACTGCAGTTGCGCCTAAAAACGCATTCTGAGTGGAGTTCCATCTAGCAGATACAACGCCGTTTGTATAAAATTGATGATTTCCGCGCGAAAAATAATTCAAGTTTGTTCCTGTCCAGTCAACACCGAAACCAAAAGTATTTGCAGTAGTTGTCGTATTTTGGGCAAGTATAATCTTATTAGGAGTTGTATTAGTATTTGTACTATTATCAAAAATTAGAGCATTTACTGGATTTGTTGTTGATGTAACTGTGCCTACACACGCCGAGTTTCCTATAAACACATTCGACTGCTCGATGTGAACATTAGCCTGTATGGCCGTTACTCCCTTGCCTATCAAAACGTTGCCCGTTGCAATGATGTTAGAAGTCTGGACCGAGTTTGAAGAGATGACATCTGTACTTGCGTAGATGTTTCCCACGACCTGTAAGTTGGCCGTGGGCTGAGTTGTCCCGAAGCCGACCGTCCCTCCACCCATGGTCGTTAGAGCTACAGCAGTTCCAGCAGTATCAATACGTGCTCCTATTCCAGATGCCGCGGATGTTACATAAAGTCTTGCTCCTGCATTGAACCCACCAACGCTAAAAGTTCCACTATTTGTAAAGGCGGCCGTAGTGTAGCCCGCCCCGTTGGTAACATATGTGTGACCATATGCACTCAAAGTAAGATTTACAAAATTAGAAGAAACTGATGATATACCTATACCTGCATATATACCTGCACTAATATTTGAAAATAAAGTTATTTTATTTGGTTTCCCGCCTGAAAGCTCAGTTCCCGTATTATCAAAGATTATCTGATTTGTTGGACCTGTTGTAGAGAACTGATTATTTACAATCGCAGAGTTTCCTATAAACACATTCGACTGCTCGAAGTGAATGTTAGCCTGGATTGCCGTTACTCCCTGTCCTATCACAACGTTGCCCGTTGCAATGATGTTAGAAGTCTGAATAGAGTTTGAAGAGATGACATCTGTACTTGCGTAGACATTTCCCACGACGTGCAAGTTGGCCGTGGGGGTTAATGTGTTTATTCCAACAAGACCTCCTCCAGTGGTCGCGAGTGCTACTGTAGTCGCATCAATACGTAATTGAACGGTTGATGGATTGGTAAGACCTATATGAAGTTTGGCCGATGTTTGTAATGTACCTATACCTACCTGTGAACCAGAACCTATCACCATTACATAGTTCGTGGCAGGGAGCCCAGTTCCAAACAAATGTGAAGTCCTTGCGTGATATATCAAAGCGGGAGTGGTCCCCACCACACCGAATGACGCCGACCCTACGCTAAATCCAGCGACGGCTCCAGATGCAGTATTTGAATATAAAATTATTTTATTTGGAGATGTAGGGGCGCTCTGGTACGAATTATCAAAATTGAGAGAGTTTACTGTAGTAGGAAATGAAGACACCGACCCAACAACCGCAGAGTTTCCTATAAAAACATTAGACTGCTCGATGTGAACATTAGCCTGTATGGCCGTTACTCCCCGGCCTATCACAACGTTGCCCGTTGCGATGATATTAGAAGTCTGAATTGAGTTTGAAGATATGACATCCACTGCCGAAAAAAAAGTCGAGACGCGCGCCGTCCCAGTGACGTTCATTGTTCCCACATTTGCCGTAGTTGAATAAATAAATGGAATTGTCAAAGTATCATAATTAAAGTTGGTATTTGAGATATTTGATGTGAAACCAGCTGCAATTATATTTTGGGTACGAATCTCAGTCGTCGCGTAAATATTTCCTACAACATGGAGGTTGGCTGTAGGGCCTGTAATGCCTACACCTAAGCTGTTGCTCGTTTGGTTCCAGTACAAATTAGCCGCTGCGGCAACTCCAGAGGCCGATAGATACACAATCTGTCCAGGATTTCCAGTTGGAGCAGGTCCCGTGAGTCCTTGGGCTCCCGTCGCTCCTTGGGCTCCCGTCGCTCCTTGGGGGCCCGTGAGTCCTTGGGCTCCCGTAGCGCCTATAGGGCCCGTGAGTCCTTGGGCTCCCGTTGCTCCTTGAGGGCCTGTGAGTCCTTGGGCTCCCGTAGCGCCTATTGGGCCCGTAAGTCCTTGGGCTCCCGTTGCTCCTTGGGGGCCTGTGAGTCCTTGGGCTCCCGTTGCTCCTTGGGGGCCTGTGAGTCCTTGGGCTCCCGTTGCTCCTT
>Ga0209084_1000131_pt1 | contig 70469 bp, 44 predicted proteins | sample C_130820_MF_Meta_FD_187309 | JGI IMG/M metagenome (GOLD analysis project Ga0209084, IMG submission 187309) | Freshwater microbial communities from Lake Croche, Canada to study carbon cycling - C_130820_MF_MetaG (SPAdes) (version 2) | ecosystem: Environmental > Aquatic > Freshwater > Lake...
GCCAACTCATAATGTGTGTACTGCTCATAGTCTGGAGAATGCGTATGGCCGGTAGCAATGACATGGGCCGGGAAGCGCATCTGATACAACTTCTTGTTGCCATGCAACTTGTTCATCATGCTGTTATATCTCGACTGATGAACAATCATGTGCGAGTAGAACGTTTCTCCAATGTGGAGTTCAACAAATCCCTCGCCCTCCAAAGCAATGGTCTTGTTCTGTCGAACACCATTCCGCCAAATATAATTGGCAGCCTCATACCCAATCACTCGCTCATCAAACTCCACGGAATGATTGTCCCATGTGATAATCCACAACTTGTTTGCGTCTACAAGTCTCTTGGCAATATCCTCCAAGACAAGATTCTGCATGTCACCGGCAAATGCCTGATTGTGCACAGCAGATACATTCTTGAAACTCCCAAAATTATCCTTCAAATCGCCGACTGTAGCCATTCCAATATTGGGAGTGGCGAGAAGGAACTCAATGTCTCGCTGCATGCTATCATAATCGCATCCTAGTGACCCTAGGTGCCAGTCTGATGAGTACACCATGGCAATGGGGCCATCAGCGTGACGCATGTCTAGAAACGCCTGTTCCGTGCGATATTCCGAAGACTTTTTCATTGCCTGCAGTTCCTTGGCAACACGGAATACTTCTTCGTAACGAATCTTGCCTTCTGGGCTAAAGGGCACCCGAGCGAGAATGTGTCCGTCCTTGTCCTTCAATGGAAATCCGTCGTCCAAGGGATGGTCGATATCTTCCAATCTCGTCTTGGGCGTGCTGCCCCGAAAATCATTCATTAAAAAATCCTCAGTTATTTTTTGTGCTATATACAGACAGGGCCGACTTTTTAGTCGGCCCTGTTCAATGAGAGTGTGATTACGGAGTGTTTGCTTCTGCTTGCTGCGCGTTTACTGCTTCAAGGCTGATGTAGTATGTTCCCCACTTGCGTGATGCAGGAAACTCCTCCTCGATAGCCTTCTGATCCTCAACGGCTCGCTTCAATCGATCAGAAGCAGCCACCAGTCGGCTATCGTTGTTGCGCTTGCTTGCCATGCGGATTTCCAACTGTGCGCGAATTTTCTCGCGTTCTGCATCAGCCCACATTTCTCCGCCATACTTGCCAGCAGTAAGAACTCCTACATAGGACTCGTATGCCGAAGCCTCTCCTTCTACTTCTGGTGGGTCTTCCTCCTGATTTTCAGTAACAAGAGCTGCGGATGGCAATGTCTTGAGATCGGTCTTGAGTGGCAATGCTATTCTCCTTCCGGTCATGTCTGCATCCTCCTTTTGGATACAGATTGATCATAGCACACAAAATGAAGCAATGCAACTGTCAATACGGAGTATTTAGCAGATATCCCTGCACAACAGCCCAAGACGTTTTAGATCCGTTCCAAGGAGAGCCGCTCCAATTCGCGGAATAATCTAAATTATTTAAGGTTCCAATAAGGACATACGATGTGTTTGGAGTTCCAGAAAAAGTAACATCCATCGAAAGTCCTCCGGCACTTAGTCCCCATAGCCCATCCTGAACACGCGAATTTGTGCCAATGACTACCTCAATGATTGGCAGATAGTTAAACGCAGCAATTGGCTTCCAAAAATATGCTTCAACAACCATGGTTGGCGAATTGATATCTTTATTTCCAGTAGTGGCCCTGCTTTCTATCCTCATCATCCAGCAATTAGCATTTACTAATGCTGAATAATATGTTTGAGTTGTTGTTGATTTAGAAGCATCAAATCCGAAAACGGTATTTGGTGCTGTGATTGACACTCCATAATTTGCAGTCTGGGCTAGACTGCTGTTTATCACATACCTCCCCGAATACCCGAGTCCTGAATTAATAATAGTTATAGATCCATACGGCACTCCGTATCTTACAGATATTGAAGCCGTGCATAAATTTCCGGTATTCAATGAATTTAAAGACTGTTCGTAGGTTTTGTTTACCGTAAATGTCAGTGTTCCTGATGTTCCATTTAAATACTGACTTCCCGGATTCGCGAGCACAAGTCCGGTGACCAAGCCAGATGTTATAATTACATCTACCGTCAACCCTGATCCGATGGATCCAAAATCACTCGTTGATTGTGCATTCGCGCGTCCAATCCCATATGGACTTCCATAAGAACCAAGATGAAGTGAGGCCTGACCGGAGACTGGATTATTTGATGACCAATAATCATTTTGTACTCCAAAATTTGTAGCATAATTATTGCTATCAAAAGTTACAAAACCTTGATTGTGATATCGTATGTATGATAAATCATTCCCATTTAAATAATAATAAGGATATCTAAAAGAAAATCCATCGTTAGGTGTTATTCCTGCTAATCCTGCTGATCCATATCCGTACACAGAATCATTGTATTCCGTTGACGCAATGCCCGGATTATGAATTGATGAATATGCAAGTCCTCGACTAACTCCGGCAACTAGCCAGTTGGTATTCCAAGAAAAGCCCAAATATTCTTCAGCCAGCATTTTTGATGTTTCTGGCCAATTAGTAAAGCTAAAAACTCCCGATCTGGCTACTGCTATATAATTTCCGCTGGAGGTCGTTTCTGCGGGAGATATTGCAACAACTGCCTCAAGCAACAAGGTTTTTTCTACAAGTCGAGGATCCCATCTTGAACCTACAATAAAATAATTTCTTCCGCTTTTAAGAGTCGCTGCATATGCTCCAGCACCATCCGTACCTCCTGCGCTAATTATATCGTTGCTCGTCACCGTTGTTACTAATGATGAGCCAGTAGCATTTGATGGCGATGCCCAAAGAAATGAAGTTGTTCCAGTCTGTGAATTGTTTGCAGATCCATTATAAAGATAAACATTTGCTGAAAAATTAGAAAAATAAGAACCAAAATTTCCAATGTCAATGTACAGTGTCGCGAGTTCGTGTGCAGACAATCCAAGCAAATACTCAGTTGTTTTAGTTTCAATATTGTAAATGCCGACTGGAAGTTCAGTTCCTCCCGTATAATAACCAATTGTTCCTTCTGGCAAACTAGGTTGAATCCAATAAGCCGTTATTGTTGGGGCGGATATATAGGATAGATCTGAAGTAATTACACGTTCCGTAAATGCGGGAACGCTAGAAACCATAACTCTGTAATCTCTTTTCCCAAGATTTCCTTGCGTACTTTGCGTTGTCCCTGATGTAATAAATCTGGGTCTTGTTATAATCTGGAATTGCCCAGAACCCGAAGTAATTGTTGTGCGTCCGCTACTTTCAATAAAATCGTATATGGTCGTAGTGCCATGAATTATTTTCCAATAAAAAATTGCCCCGTCATTTACTCCTGTTACTGTTATGGTCACTGTAACAAGTGAATTTTCGGTATTAATATTTGACGGCCCATATGTGATGACTGGAATAAAAAATGTAGTGCTTCCTGCAGGAAGTGCCGCATTCAAAGCTGCTACCTCAGCAGTAGTATCCACTAATAATGTGGTGGGGCTGGAAACAATTACTTTCCACGTATCAGTATTTCCTGTTATTACATCTGCAAGAACAATTCTTGCAAATCCGTTACTTGCATTTGGTATTGGAATGTTATTATAGTAAAATTGATAATAAAAATATTCAGTTCCTTCTGTGATGGTGTCTAATTTTAAATTAATATTTACCTCATTGAGTCCAAGATTCAAGGAAATGGCTGTTGGAAATCCTTGTGAATTTCCATAATTATAACTAAAATCAGCAAAACTTGCGTATGGACCAGTGGTTCCGGAAAATGTCGTGTCGCTAGATGTTTTAATAGATCCAGTTATTAAATTTTTTGTTCCAACATTGCTTATGGTGAGACCTATACCTGATGAATATCCTTCGGTAACAGCCAAATCCGTAGAGCTGTAAATTACTTGAATTGACGGAATGGAAATTGATTGTGATACTGCTGACTGCGGAGGAGGTGTATTTGAAGATTTATACAAATGTGATCCAGAGGGATTAATTAATTGCACTTGAACTTGATATTTAACTACTCCCTTTGTTGTATTTCCTGTAAAACTTGTAGTTACTGTAAAATAATTATTTGTCCAGATATAGGAGCCAACTGAAACGGTGGTTGTTCCTATGACAAACGATCCGCTATCTTGAGAATTATAAAAGTCACTAGGAACAGTTGTGTCGTGAACAATGCACCAGTACACAACGGTTCCAACTGGAATATTAATCGTCTGGACATTGAATGTCTTCTCGGCATTTTCTAGTTGCGTAAACGAACCATCAGCAGGAACCAAAGATTGGAATCCGTATGCAACTGGCCACGAACCAATGGAATCATATAGGTATTCATCAAATAAATCCCATCTTTCCGGGGCAGACGAAAGTGTGGGAACCTGATCAGTGCCGACAATGGATCCGTCACCTCGCTTCAAGGCACGACCATCTTGCACACCCGGAAAAACCGTTGTTTTTTTATTTCCAATTATTCCATTATTCCTTGTAAAATATCCCATAAATTTTCCTTAAGACGCAATGCTTATTGTATATTGCGCTATTGTAATACTGCCGCTTCCTGGTGTCGAGGTCTTCCATTTTGTAAAATAAGCAATAGTTTGTAATGTGTACGGATTATAAGCATCAAAATAGAACCTAGGATAGAAATATTCCGTTCCTTCTATGAGTGAGTCAGTTTTTACATTTAAAATTATAGACGAAACACCCGCGGTGGTGGGGGTCGCCCCGAATGTCACAGGGACTCTTGGCAAAAAGTTAGAGTCGGTCAAGCCTGTAACCGCACTTTGCTGAACTCCGCCATACGTTACTTGGTAAGAACCGAAATCAGAACCGGTCGCTCTAGGACTTGCACCATTCGATCCGCTTAAACCCCATCCCGTTTGAGTTCCGCCTTGATCCAGCGGCGAAGCCGCATATGATCCCACATATTGAGTCCACAAATAGACAGTAAAAGACCCTCCTTCGGCTGCAGTGACTGAAGAAACATCAACCCACATCAAAGGTGTTTGTACCTGCATGTTTGCAAGAGTAGCCACTAATGTCCCGCCTCCACCCGCAGCGGTTCTCACTGTTACGCTAAAATTTCTTGTGGGATCATCCGGATTTCCTACAAATCGCGTAATTATATTAAAAGTTGCTGAACTGATCTGACCTGTTGATCCTATGGTAAATGAACCCTCAGTGTTATAAAAATTGTTATCAACAGTGCCGTTCGTAGCACCATGGACAATTTTCCAATAATACGTGGTTCCTGTATTTGCAATCGTATAACACGTATATGTTTGGCTGAGATTTTGATAATGGTTTGTGGTTCCACCTGTGTTAGCAGCAGTGCTTCCGCCGGGGCTTGTGATGTATGATACGAAGGGCGTCGTGTCATCTGTAACGCTAAGATTGGATGTAATTGATTTTGTAACCGATACGCCATTGTGTCCCGCAACAATAGTTGCCGTCCCCACCCATGCTTCTGTTCCTTCTGCGCTGTAATCTGATACCAATAAATATTGGGTAGTAAAAGTGCCTCCAGCTTCGGTGAGTGGAGTTTGCAATCCATAAGCTAATGTTCCGGTTGTATTCAAAATCCTAGAGTCTGAATATCCATTATTAGTATATACATTGTAATCAACGGCACTAGCTGCACCCCCCCACGAATGAGTAATAGTAGTGTTGCCAAATGAAGAGAAGCCTCGACCGATAGCGACCTCTGGACTCGTAGGCACATTTGCTCGATACCCAGTGATCGTGGTTCTTATGAAAACGTTAGTGCCTTCTTGCGCAGAGGTAATTGCAGCGCCTCCATTTGTTGCAGAAACAATAGTACTTATAGTTACCGCAGGAATTGTTATTTCTGTACTTTCTCTCAATAACGTGCCTGCCGCATTGCGAATTCTAAGTTTAAATTTTGATGTAGGTTTACTGGAGTCTAAGACTGGTTTGACACTGAATTGAGAACCAAATTGATCTAGTTTGAACCAAGGTGCTCCCGTACCACTATTTGTAGAATTAACAGGAATTTCATAAGCTCTTCCACCATTTAGTGACGCAGTGTGATACGCTCCATTATTAACATCTCCCATGAGAGGACTTAAAAAATCAAGATACGGAAAACTGGTTACAGGTGCAGGAACCATAACGATTTGGGTGTAAACGCATTGGCTGTAATTGCCAAAAAATGCCTCGTTTGTTGTAACAGTCGGAATCCCCGCTTGCAATGTTCCGGCTGTCATAAGTTGTGTTGATTTTAATGCAACAGTAAGTGAGTGGATGTTATTAGAAACCAAAGAGTTGCCGGTCGCAATCGTGACTGTTCCTGATCCAAGACTCCCTGTACCATCCGCCACTCCAGTTACGACCGCACCCGGACCCACCCAAGGTGAATTAAATCGAAGCTCTTGCTCTGAGGTAGATGTGGAAGAGTTAACCTGCAGTGATCCAAGGCTTGTCATCGTTCCAGTGTACGCTACAGATATTGTGCACGTTGTAGAATCGCTGGCAGTGACAGCAAATCCTCCTGTACTGTTATAAGAAGTTACAGAGTTGCCTGTTATATAAATTTGCGCTCCCACACGAATAGTTCCAAAGCCATGAGTTATGACAGTTGTAGAGCCACTTCTAGTCATTGCAGTAATTGTTTTTGTTTCTGGTACCCAAGTAGCTGTTAACGAAGCCGAATATACGCCAGAGGACACACTCACGGTACCAAGAGTAAGACTTGGCAACTTTGTATATGTTGTGCCGCTAACTTGAGTATATATACTCGAAGCTGAGCAAAAAACCATCATGGGGTATACATATGTATTTACAGTATCGTAAACAGATACGTATCTAGCAATATTGCTTAAAGTAACACTTGCTGGAGCAGCACCCGTAGAATCATCAGCTTTGTACATTTCCATATATCCAATGCCATATGTTCCTCCTTCATACACAGTAATTCCGGAAGGATTTGCATTGATATCAAAATTTGGGCGTTCAATACTGTTAACGGAACCTCCCCCCAATCCTGGAGAGAATCCAATTGGGAAAAAAAGCCCGTTGCCATAGTAATCAAGAATTGAAAGAGCAGTCGGTGTAGTTGCAATAGGATTGCTTGGACTGGAAATATACGCGGTAGCCGTTGCCGTTTGTGTTCCCTCGACTACTTGATCTACATACACTTTTCCCGCCAAAGATCCAGATGCAATACCAGTCGATGAATTTATGGAATACAAATTTGCGGGAACATACGCACGAGTAGTTTTTGATGTTGTATTGTACTCAAAATAATCAAAACCATAGTCAGTGTAATTTGTGGCGGATCCTAAATATTCCTGCCTGTCGCCCGCCCCTGATAATGAAGAAAGTAACTGCAAATACATTACTGCAGTTCCACCAAAATCAACATATATTTTTTGAGTTGGTGCATTCGTCCCTATTGGACCAAATGAAAAATCCAAATAAATGACAGTTCCTCCTTCGGCAGCACTTGTATTTCGCCAAGCTAAAGAACTTGTTGTGACAGGAGAAATAGTAACAGATCCAGTTTCTCCATATAGCACCCCTCCTCCGGCTGTTGCTGATCGTATTTGAACCGTGAATTTTTTGATCGGCTTATTTGGATTTCCGACAATTAATGTTGTATACGTAAATGTCGTTGAGTTGCCTCCACCCGGTGCGGACGCATTTGCAACCACGAAGGATCCGTATGTGCCATTTGTTGCAAAATCAGCAGCATCAGTAGGATTTGTTGAATCTGGAGCAATATACCAGTACAATGTTGATCCCACGGCAAACTGCAACGTAGTTACTACAGTCACGGTATTTGTTGAATTTTCAAGAACAGTAACTGGCGTACTCAGAGATTTTAATATTGCATTTGGCCACAAGGATTCGTAGTCGTACAAATATTCATCAAACAAATCCCATCTTTCCGGAGCAGCCGTTGCGCTGGCAACGGTTGCTGGCCCAACAACGGATCCGTTTCCTCTTTGCATGACTCTGGACATAATACCTTTGACAGATCTTCTGCCAATAATATTTTTATTTCTGGTAAAATATCCCATTTTTTTTGCCTAGCTAATGGTGTCGTAACTACATATCACATTTATTGAAGAAGCCGTTCCTGCTGAAACTTGCAAAGCATCCGATTCGACAAGATACACATTTGTATCTTTTGATATCATTACTAATGTTGAATTTGCTGGAACTGAAATTGAGTTTCCCAAATAGAACGCGATTGATCCGCGGTAAATACTTGCTGTAACAGGAATTGCAGAAGCGCTAGAGTTTGAAAACACCAAGCTGTTTATTTTAATAATAGTATTTGCACCACAAGTTATCAAAGTCTGTTGTGTTGAAGTAAGCGCCAAGGTAATCGCCGGAAAAGTTCCCACAGTGGTAACTGAACTGCTTGCAACAGCAGTTGCGCCATTAATGGTAGCGACGTTTACTATATTTGGATTGGCCATTTTTTATCTCCTTATGAAAACACTATCGCCATTGCGATAGCTTTGCCTGTAGTTGCCATATTGCTCGGCATTGTAGATTGCGGCAACGTTCCGGTTGCATTAGATATAGTGACATACGCCGAGCTGTACCACTGAGTTGTGCTTACTCCCAAGAACTCCACGATTCCGTTTACTGGAAGCAGGAAGGCGGCATTTGCTGCCAGCGAGTCAATACTTCCCGAAGCGGCAGGATACACATTCAGCGTATTTGCCCCCCGGTTGACAATACGGACAACCCGTCCGACGGTGGCTGTGGGAAGGCTTACTCCAGTTGAGGCAGCAACGCCCTGCACCAAGTTGATGTCAGTCGTGATTGCCGTTGCAGACGTGTTCGTGCTGCCCAAGGCCGTAATGCCGACTGCGTTGGAATAGGTGATAAGCGGGGTGCCAATCGTGGGACTTGACCCAAAGACCAAGGCTCCAGTGCCGGTCTCATCCGTCATCACCGCAGACAAAGTTGAACTTGTTCCGTAATTCAGGAACGTCGAGACGCCTGTTGCAAGAGTCGTGACACCTGTTCCTCCTTGCGAAACCGCCAAGGATCCCGTGCTCAGGTTTGTCAGGCTGCCGCTGGTCAGCAAGCTCTGCACACCGGCAGCAAATGAAGTAACACCGGTGCCTCCCGACAATATGGGCAACGTCCCGGTTGCATTCGCTATATTGACATACGCCGAGCTGTACCACTGGGTTGTGCTTGTTGCCAAGAACTCCACGAATCCGTTTACTGGAAGCAGGAATGCGACATTTATTGACAGCCCGTCAATATATCCTCCAACTGCAGGATACACGTTCAGCGTATTTGCCCCCCGGTTGACAATACGGACAACCCGTCCGGCAGTGGCTGTGGGAAGGCTTACTCCAGTTGAGGCATTAACGCCCTGCACCAAGTTGATGTCAGTCGTGATTGCCGTTGCAGACGTGTTCGTACTGCCCAAGGCCGTAATGCCGACTGCGTTGGAGTAGGTGATAAGCGGGGTGCCAATCGTGGGACTTGACCCAAAGACCAAGGCTCCAGTGCCGGTCTCATCCGTCATCACCGCAGACAAAGTTGAACTTGTTCCGTAATTCAGGAACGTCGAGACGCCTGTTGCAAGAGTCGTGACACCTGTTCCTCCTTGCGAAACCGCCAAGGATCCCGTGCTCAGGTTTGTCAGGCTGCCGCTGGTCAGCAGGTTCTGCACACCGGTAGCAAATGTAGTAACACCGGTGCCTCCCGACAGTATGGGCAGCGTCCCGGTTGCATTCGCTATATTGACATACGCCGAGCTGTACCACTGGGTTGTGCTTGTTGCCAAGAACTCCACGAATCCGTTTACTGGAAGCAGGAAGGCGGCATTTGCTGCCAGCGAGTCAATAATTCCCGAAGTGGCAGGATACACATTCAGCGTATTTGCCCCCCGGTTGACAATACGGACAACCCGTCCGACGGTGGCTGTGGGAAGGCTTACTCCAGTCGAGGCGGCAACGGTCGTCACCAAGTTGATGTCAGTCGTGATTGCCGTTGCAGACGTGTTCGTGCTGCCCGAGGACGTAATGCCGACTGCGTTGGAGAACGTGATAGCCGGGGTATCAATCGTGGGACTTGACCCAAAGACCAATGCTCCAGTTCCTGTCTCACCGGTAACCGCAGCAGCCAAGCTCGAAGTTGTTCCATAGTTCAGGAACGTCGAGATTCCAGTTGCAAGAGTCGTGACATTCGTTCCTCCTTGCGAAACCGCCAAGGATCCCGTGCTTAGGTTTGTCAGGTTGCCGCTGGTCAGCAGGTTCTGCACACCGGTACCGAATGCAGTAACACCGGTGCCTCCCGACGTTATGGGCAGCGTTCCGGTCACTGCGGTAGCCAGAGGAAGACCTTGTGCATTACTCAAATAAATTGAAGAAGAAGAATACCATTGAGTTCCAGATACTGCTTGAAACTCCAAAAAAGCGCCAATAGGTAATGATATAGAAGTATTTGCCGCAAGAGCATCAATGAAACCTCCTAATGCCGGAAAAATATTAATCGCCCTCACTGATTTATTGAGAATAGTTATTCTCCTGTTGACTGTAGACGCAGGAAGGACAACCGAAATATTTGATGCATCCGCTGACGTGGTAACAACATTGAAATCGGAAGTAATTGTTGCTGCTCCAGACTGAGTCGTTCCTGTCGCCGTAACACTGGCGGAAACAGGGTAGAGATAACCATCTCCGGTGTAGATGGTTCCATCGACAATCATGTCCGCAGTGGTATTTCTTGTCGGCACTACATAGGCACTGGAGTTGGTTAATATTGCAGGAGTCGTTGTATCCACCAAAGAGGATGTCGCTGATGAGTTGACAAGTTTGTACGCAGTATTACTTGCATCATTTCGAAGCACATCATACGTTGACGCACCATCGACCAAAACCCAATTTATTGTGTTATTAGTCGTTGCATTTCCATTCGTTAAAGCAACAATAGGAGAGTCGACCGTTGTGTTTCCAAATTGATCCTTTGCTACAATTTTGTAATTGTAAACAGTTGTTCCAGCGGTGCTGCTGTTAACAGCCGTGGGCGCGGCTGGTGTTGCAATTTTTTGCAACCGCGCTCGGCCTCCGATGATCTGCAACCCGTAGGCAAGCGAAGTAGCGTCAAGTAATCCGGCTCCTAACGCTCCCTTCGTGCTGATATTTTGCTGGAATCTATTGAGGGAAGAAGTAAACGTCACGCTGGACGTTCCGGAAATGGAGAATCCCAGAGTTCCTCCTCCAGAAACATTGTATATTCCTGTACCTGAGTCTGAGTTCCAACTGTACGTCGGAGCGCTAGCCGACCCTCTTGCGGCTTGCCATATTTTTCCGGCAACAATTGCCCCTGTACCTTTTGGAGTGATGTACAGGTTGACATTACTTGACCCAACACCATCATCGGAATATATGGTTGCATCTCCGCCGCCAATATACACCTTGTTTGTTCCGCTTCCTGCGACAACCAAAGTGGCATTGACACTTGTTGCGGAACTTGAAACAAGATTTCTTAAATCAATAACGGTTGTTTGATAGCATGCTGCAATAGGCAACGCATACACTCTCCCATCAACCGTGTTGAGAAGCAAAGCGTCGGCAGCGGTTCCATTTCCTGCGATGAACACACGATCATCGCCTTCTGCCGCAATATCTGCGTCAGCCATTGAGACTGAGTTAAATACAGGCACCGTTGTCGTCGATGCCGAAGAGAGTCGATCAGCACGGACAAACGGACGACCGGATGCAAATCCAGAAATTCTCCCGCCTTGGGCAACAATTGTTGCGTCAGGCGCATATGACGACGCTGCTCCTGCTGAAAAACCTTTGTATGGATTAGTCCCATTGGCAGCTGAGTCCCAGTTTGTAAAATCTTTTCCGGTATTTGATCGCAATCTCCATCGCAACTGAATTCGCCGTGTTGTTTCTGCGCCGAACGAGGAGTCGAGCAATTCGTTTGTTAACGGATCATTTACTTCTCCTCCGTACTTGGGTACAAGCGTAGCCTTTTTGGTTGCACTTCCCGAAACAGATGTTCCGTCTATTGTTTCATCGACGTTGGATGGAATAACTTCTTGAAACCACAATTCAAGCCATACAAATGTTGCATTGCTGATTGATGATCCCGCAGTTATACTTATGGTATTCTGAAGGTTGGTTCCCACGACGGTTGCAATTCTTGCAATGGATCCAAGCACATTGACTTTTGAATCTTGCATGACAAATGTTGTGCTATTTGTAAGCGACACTGTTGACGCATTAATAAATCCTGATTTTAACAGTGTTCGAGAAACTTGAGATATTCCGTCGCGCATGATTCTTTGCATGACGTTCAAGTCAAAATCAAGGAGACTCTTGCTTTGTTGAAAAACAACAGAATCCCAAGATTTTCCTTCAATATTAATATCGGACACTCTGCTTACCCGTGTAGGATAAAATCCCAAACTTGGATTAATCGGTTTCATTTATTACTCCACATGCAACATTACACATATGACTTTACCGCAAAAGACAATCCTGCTGGCTTCCATTTATTCACAAGACCATACACAAGGGAACTGAGTTCTTGACTTAACGTTTCTCCTGCTGCCAGTTGCACATAGACAAGAAACGATCCCGATCCAGTTTCTGGCCCAATGCGCAACGTATCGTCAACCGTCGTCAAATTTATTCCAGTTACTCGTGCTCCTATGAGAATATTGGATACGTTTGTAGTCGATGAAATAGTATACGTTCCAGCTCCGCCAGTTCCAGTTCCGGCCGATACAATGGTTGTGGTTCCCGCTGAAAAATTTGTCTCACTTCCTATATTATACAACGTGAGACCAGAATAAAATTTGCCCAAAGGAACAGGTATCGCAGAGGCCGCATCTGCCACGATTGTCAGTAAAGTGTTGTTAGTTACAGAACCTTTTCCTGATGCATTGCCAAGATAGGGCAATGCACTCGCTATGCTTTGACCGGCTGTCTTACTTGTCCCGCCAAGCGTAAACGCCACGCCGCCATCAATTACCCGAACGGATCTTCCAATTGAATCGGAAACAAGATTTGCAATTGCATAATTATTGCTTTTTTCAGAAGAAATTTCTCGTTGAACTCTGTTTCTATACGTAGTGTCGTCTCCGACTTCTGATGCAAGACGATCTTGACCAAGAACATGTCCCCAGAAGTCGATCCATTTATCGTCAGCCAGACGAATGTCCATTTGACGAAGAGAACTTTTGATGTCTTGATTTCCAAAATTCAAGGCAAGTGCAATCGACATGAAAAATGAATAATTCGGATTGGTAAATTTTGACCATGTAAATGCTTCGCTTCCAAATGAAGCCGCTCCTTCAATCAACGCAGTCGATAGATAGTCTCCCGATGTTGAAGAACTTGATGCTGCCAGAGACACTTGGAACGTTGAGTTGCCATATTTTCCTTTGAAATATGCAACGAATTCACTCATTGTGTATAAAGAAAGATCTATCACTTCTTGATCAATATACGAGACAGTGGAAGACAGGACAAATACACCGTCAACGACAAACGCCGACACAGTATCGGTGCTTATTCTGTTTGCCCATAAAGGAGAAGTGATAGTAAAGGTTATTGCATCCTCTTCCATGAAATTCAAGGACAAGGATTCTGGCATTTCTGCCATTAGCCTCTGTAATATCGACGACGACTGAGGAAGAGGATTTGGTATTGTCATGATGTTATCTTATAGTGATAATTCCGGGAACAAGAATTATTCCCAATCCGGGCACTATATTATCTTGATCATTATTTCCTGAATCAAATACAGAAATTGATGCTGAGTTTATTCCTGTAATTTTCATTATTTTTTGCAATAATGTGGATTTATCAAAAATCACTACCCTTGAAGGTGAAAACGTATAATCCAACGCGTCAGGCAGCACATCTTGATAAGTCAAAGTTCCTGATGACCCCACGTAATTTGCAACATATCCCCACGCGGTACCATTCCATCTGACAATATCATATGATGCAATGTTAGTTCCTGACACAGACCAAGTAAGCGTATTATATGTACTGCTGTTTAGTGAAGACGGACCGGTTGTAATCGCAACCGATTTGGATGGATATGATTTATTCCCATTTACATCTATTGCAATAATTTTATATTGATATGTTGTAGATCCAGATCCAGCGTTTGTAGCAATACTTGTAATTACTGGTATTGGAAATCCATCGCTTATGGACAATGTTTGAAAATAACTGGTAACTGTATTGTATATATTTACTTGTACCATTTTTAATGTTATGCCAGAATCCGTAACAACATGGACTGAAATGTCTTGATATTGCCGACTTGCAGCAAACACTGTAACTGGAATTCCTGCTGGCTTGTATCCGGGATACGTTATCTGGTATTCATCCGTGTAGCCATTGATGATCTTTTGCGTTTTCAAGACAAGATCTGCTGACGCTCCGTCGTTTGTTCCATTGTGGATATACAGTGAAACCGCATTGTTTGAACTTTCATAGGCAAGAACAGAAGTAACGGAATCGACGACAAATCCGTTTGTATTTTTGATGGAAACAGATGATGCTCCGGATTCTAGTGAATACAATGTGCCACGAGAAAGATTTTTAATTATTTTTCCAAAACGAATTCTCCATTCTTCTTCTGTTTCCAAATCATATCCATTGATTAATGCCTCATCATTTAATCCGCTATCAATTCCACTGATATTTGTAATAATATTTGTGATGGTTTTTCCGGGAGTATTTCCTAATTTACCAGCAAAAACACATTCTATATCTACCGTTATTAATCTATCTGATGCCGCCATGGTGCTTACATATGGCACAATATATTGCTTGGAAGTATTCACAACTCCCACCTGCGTTCCTGATCCTATGACAATAGGCCCGGATACTGAATGAGCAGTCGGTATGTATAACCACGATGAAGAAGTTCCCGATAATCCGGCGTCAACATATTTCCATACAGATATGTTATTGACGCTCGTGGTTTCAACAACTGTTGCCAATAATTCGGCGTTTGAAAATACACACGATGTTGCAATGTTTGTTCCAATATCAGTTAAAGACGTAGAAAGAACATCAATACTTACCGCAGAACTCATTGATGAATTTGTGCTTCTGTAAACACGATAAGCAATGGCTCCGGCAACTGCAGACCATGTCAATAAAGCTGATTTTTGCGACGAAGAGGTTGTGAGTGAAACGCTGGGACTGCCAAGGCTTTCTGCACTCTTTGTCAATGTACTGACGCTCCAGTAATATGCTGTAGATGCAGTAAGTGATTGAGAAACCTCCGATGACAACGTAGCAGACAAATTCTGTGGATAATCCAATGATGGATCCTGACTAGATCGATACACATTGTATCCTGTTGTTGCATTTCCATCAATAGCTTCTACAGAACTCCATGTCATTGACACAGTGTTTCCTGTAGGCGTAATCGAGGCCGTTGATGGTAACGTTTCAGCAGGCACCGCGTTCGTAGTGTTTTTGGCAGAAACAGCCCATGTTATTGTGGTGTTTGGCCAATTTGCACTTGTGCCCCCAAAGACGGAATCGACAAACGCATTTGTCGTTGATGTTCTATATTTTGCATTAATCATGTATTGATTTTGCGAAACATAAATACGGTAACTTGTTGCAGACGGAATTGCGTTCCAAGTAAGGGAAGCCCTTCCGTTTGCTGCAATGACTGCGCTAATTGCAGGTGTCGCACTTGTCTCCCGACCATTATTAATCGCTGTAACACTGTAGTAGTATGTTCCGGCTGAATAGGTTCCCCCATCGGGCAGTGCCGATACCAGTGTCATCGATACCGGCGATGTCAGGGAAGGTGCAGAAAATGCTGCCCAAGGATTTGTCCATGAAACCGTAGACGGGTATCCTGCTGGACGATTTCCCCCTGTCGTAATTACTGTCATTGAATACGTGGTTCCATCATTTGAAAAACCACTGATTGCCAACGATCCTGTTCCAATATCTGCAGATGAAATCAAGGATGACGCCGAAGTAAAATACCCTGACGACACAGGAAAATTTAATGTATATTGCCATTGATTTGCTGCAGTCAGTGAAGTTGACGTTACGGACATTGAATTGTTCAAGGAATACGTCGACCCAGTTAGTACACCTATTATTTTCGTAGGATTGGTAATAGTTGCTCCTGTTACAGTAGGAGGGGAAGTTAGCAATGTTGACGTTAACACGGTAACCGTACTGGTAGTAGAGGATTCTACAAGCCATGTTTGATTGTATGCAGGTGTGCCCACTCCGCTAATGATGATGTACGAACCTGCTGCAATGGCCTCGCTTCTCGATGTATGGGTAACGACAAATCTATTTGTTGGACTACTTGATGAAATAATGCCTGTTATTGTCAATGTTTCAGCAGATCCAATTCCAGATAGGTATTGCCCAACTGACAGGGCGACATTATTTGACACGGTCAATGTATTTGATGCAGAAGTTATACTGCTTCCACTATTTGAACTAACTCCTACATATCCGGTGAATGCAACACTGTTGTACGGAATTATTTTCGTGGTTGAAACAAATGCTGTTGACACGTTCAGTGTGCCAGCAGTCATCGTGGCAGTTGACGAAATCTTGATTACGGTTGCGGATGTCACTTCGGTAACCCTGACTATTCCACTTCCTAGGCTTCCCAACGACAAGGTGGTTGCACCAGAAAGAGTGGCACCCACTATCACGTAAGGCGACCATGTCGCTCCCGCAAGGGTAACTGTAGTTGTGTAGGGGCCAGATCCCGAAATTGCGCCCACTGTTATTGATGTTGGAGTTCCCGAATACACAGTTCCAGATGTAGCAACAGTTGCACTTGATGTTGATTGAGTTAGCGCGGATGTTGCGTCAGAAGATTGCACGAGTGTCAAGTTGGCAGGAGGCTGCAACATTTCTCGATAAAAAGTATACAATCCTGTTGCTTTTGTTGCTTCAAGCAACGGTGCGGAAAATGCTTGTTTTACGGAACTTCTGATTGAATCTGTTAGACTTTGTGCAAAGACAATATTTTGCCGATATATTTCATTACCTACCGATTCAAAAATAGAACGAATGATACTTCCTTCGCTGAAATCGGTGAGCAATCCAGTATGACCAGAAAGATACCCGATCATTGATGCGACAAGATCTTCTTTTTTTCTTAAATTAAATTTTGTATAATCTATCATGTTTTTATCACTTTTTTTAGAATGACAAAGAAATTGGGCTTATATTGACAACAGAACCTGACGTAGATACCTTTATGGACAAATCCTGAATCATGGCCACAGATGTCTGGGGATTATACGTAATATTCACGCTCAATATCGATGCTACCCTCTGTTCCGAAAGTACTGTTTGAATAATTAAACCACGCAAGCGATTTATAAAACTGGGGGTATATTTCGACCCTATCTGAGAAAGGGCCATATTCCCAAATTCCGGTTGCGTCATCATGTATCCCATCCGGGTAAGCAATCGGGCGCGAATGGTTTGCTTCAAATTTTCAACTCCCGATACCGTAGAAAAATCTATCACTCCTTGATTACTGAATTGCAATATTCCATTTTCATTCATGAGTATATCTTTTCCTAATGAATCAATCCACTCGCTACTTTTATTATCATTACTTAACGCATAATTTGCAATAAGACCAGATTGAGTGTCAGAAGACAATGGCAATCGGATTATATCGCCTATTTTCAAAACCCGAGTTTTGTTTTCTTCTGGATTTTTATGAATAGAAGCGAATGTTCCCGCAGGATAAAAATGAAGCAGTCCTTCACGTGCAGTGTTTGACAAGACAGGAGTCGTCGTTCCGGTCGCAATGCCTCCAACTGGCTCAGTGTATACTGTGCCAACGGTTCCTAATGGACTTTGGAGGTATTCCTGCCCCGCAATCGTACCTACATAGACATTAATTCCGACGACATTTGTCGGCCAACTCTGAGGAGGCGTAAATTGCAACCGTCGGTTAGCGCTTACTGAATACGCGACTGGTTTGCCACTCGCATCGGTCTTGTTTGGCGATGCCGTGGTCTGTCCCGAGGTTGTAAGATACGAGTATCGTACAAAGTACTGTCTTGCTCCCAGAGATCCTCCTGCAACACTTGAAACGAAGTTTGCGTCAATGGCGTTACTCAAAGGAGGAGTGATAACGTCTGTATCAAAAATCAAGGTTCCTGCGGCATAGCTTGTGAATACACCCGATCCTGTTTCATCTACGTTCGTGGCTACGCTGTAATATTTTTGTATTTTCAATGTATCGCTGGTATAGTTCCCAAACCCATCATATGCCTTTAAAAAAATGACATCGTTTTTTTGCAGCAATGATTCTGTAAGTGTTCCATTATCTATTTGATTGAAGACATTTATGTTTGTGCTTCCCGTATACAATGATTGAGAGAGCTGGAACGTCGACTTGGGAAGTCCTAACGTCTCATAAATATCATCACTTATGTACGGAAATCTCAGTTGATTTAAATTGGCAATATCGTTCCAAAGAGTGACATCACCCAACATCTGTTGAGCAATGCGCTGGAGAGTATCTCCCTGCTTTATTTTGTAATTAGTAAATATTGCCATCTTTATTCCTTTTTCTGCTTATGGCAATTCTATAGTAAATCCAAGAAGCAATCTTCCAAGATAAATATTGACATCGAATGGTGTCTCATATGAATTATATTCTATTACATTTTCAGTTAATTTCCATAATTCAAACTGGGTAAGCATGGAAAATCCGTCTGATGTCAATTGTACATTCATCCCACCATCGGAAACTGATGCATACGGGGCATGATGTCTGTGAAGGATCATGTACCACTCAAGGTCTCTTATGGCTTGCTGTATCTTGGCCAAATGTATATCTACCATAATTGATGTTTTTTCGGTTGCCATGACTGTCAATCCGGTCAGCCCCTTGTCAATCGCTGCGCAGATTCTTGCTATGGTGGCTCTTGATCCTATCGTATGATATTCATTTGTTATCCAGCAGTTTTCCAGAAAACTGCCCACCAAATTTATTGATGAGTATAATTCAAAAAAATCCTGAACTTCAGGAGGCAGCCTGCTATATAAGTCTGATTGTCCATATTGGTCTAGTGTATTGTTGGCTGTTTTTGTTATTTGCATAATAATTTACTTAAAGATAATAACTTGTTGTTGGTGGTGAAATATTTTTTGGTATTTTTATGGTTAATACTTCGTTGATTAATACTGTTATTTTTTTATTTTTATTATTTGGATCTTCAATAACCGGCCATATACTAAATTCCCAATCTTTTATTTGAGGATTTGCTCGACGAATTACTTCGCTTACCCAAAAATACGTAGCTTGTGAACCATATTGTCGCGCAATACTAGTCAGATTTTCACCTTTTTGCACAGTGTGTGTAAAATAACCTCCAAAAGGGGTCAGTGCCTGTGCGTTTAATAGTTTATTATTCTCTTCGTCAATTGTAGCTCCAGTTGATACACTTTTCACTGTTGCCGGTACGCCGGGAAAAGACACGGTGTCTCCCTTTAACGACTCTGCGGAACGCATAATTTTGTTCCGTAAGTTGTATCCTTCTTGATTTAGATTAAAAACATTATTTCCAAGTGCAATTAATGTCAATTTATATCGAAATATCATTGGAGATCTTACCGATCTGCTAATTGAAAGATTTTGCAATGTTACTTGCCATTGTCCAAATTGAGGTGCATCTGGGGTGGCTATAGTAAGCACCAAAACCGTAGTGGCAGTGTTTCCTTTTTGGCATAACTCGTTATATTTCTGAAATAATGATGTTAATAATTGATAGGATAAATATGGCTGACCAAAAAATCCGGTGACATTAGGATCCCGAAATTGATTTTTTCTAAAACCAGTTGTTCCCGCAATCTGGATGGTTGTTATTCCTCCCCCAAGATTATCAGCAAATGCTGTTCCGTCAATACTTTGATATATTGCAACTCTTGACGGTTGACTTATATCAATTTCTTCTGGCGATACATAAAAACTATAGATCATTATAGGATCACTACTGGCACTATTTGACAAATCGGTGAGGGATATTTCAATATTGGCAGATTCCATTGTCATAATTGTTGCCCTTTGTTAATTGACCAAATCAAGCATTTGCTTTCTTTGCCAATTCTTGCCATAGTGAATTTACCTGTGAAGTAAGAATTTGTTGCGATATGTTAAAATCAAGAACTAACTGCAAAAGATCTTTTATGATTATACCATCAATTGAAGTGTTTTTTGATTCCGACGCAATATAAAATTGCCCCTTTGTCTTTATGTATCCACCCGATGCCCCAAGTGTAAAATTACCCTTGGTATTATCAGTAACCGAAAAAACTCCCTGTTCGGAAATTTTCATTTTTGTTCCAGAGCCATGATTCAGTACGTAGATATTTGATTTTGTACTTTTGGGAATGTACCATGGATGCGTATTCACATCTATATTGCCTGTTGACACCGGATTTCCACTAGCATCTTTTTGCCCATTTATTTTTGTAAGCAACTCCCCATCTTCAGGACGACATATTTTTATATATGTTCCATCTGGAAACGAGAACTCATACAAACCTTCCTGTGTCCATCGTTCGTAAATGTTGCTTGAGTGCCTTTCCAATCTCAAACCGGGCGCAGGAAAAGAAATTTCACTAGAACCCGAATCCACAAATCCTATGCATATAGGATGCATCATCGTTCCGCCGACAAATGCGATAACTGCGATAGCATCTTTTTCTCCGCTAATAGCCGCAAGTCCTCCGGGCGCATTGGGATCGGGCGTCTTTATTACTGGTAGCCAGTGAGATCCCTCTTTTTGACTGAAATTTGAAGACATTATACGGACATTATAAAGTGGAGCACTACCAAGTTGATCAAGAACTCCGATGCATGTCAATGTCCTTTTTGCATAATTAATTGACAACACTCTTGCCAACATAATTCCCGACATGTTTGCATACACATCATCTTGATCGATAAATGATGTCGCGTTTAATCCGGGATCTCTTGTAAATTTTTTTATTTCTTCTGTTGGATACAAATCCATTTTTCTATCCTTGTGTTACGGCTTTTTATTTCTCAATTGAGCATTTACTCCAAGATACGTTCTTCTTGGATTTGAATATGTATCTTGAGGCATAAATTTTGGATACATTTCTGTTATTCCAGTTCCTCTTGAAACTTGAATTTTTGTAAGGAATTGTGGCGACGGAAAAATCTTGAATGAATGTTCTACTGATTGTACATAATATCTTTCTTCCTGCACACCAAATTTATCCGAATCATCTGTACCAGTAGAAGGTTTGGGAATTATCAATTCCTGCCCAATTTTTATATCAGGGTTTCCTCTTATGACCAATACGCCAGAGTACAATGAATCTGTAAAAGCAAAAACATCAATTATCCATTTGTTAAGCAATGTCAAATGTTCAATAATATCAAGTCTTGCCTGTTTTCCTTCATTGCTGTCACTGTTTCTCTTATTCGGTTCTACAGTTTCGAGATATCCTTGCAAGGAGTTTGGCAAAAAAGTGATTTTGGTAACCATCGGTTTATACCCGAATTGTTCAATACCAGCCATGTCATAATAAGGATTTATTTGGTTAGCCCCCGGACTATCAGGTAATGCCATTTGCCCACCTGTATCCCCAAAAGCCCCTGTTGCGTATTGTGTCCAAAAATATGTATATCTATCTTGGTCACTTCTTCGCAACTCTCTTTGAATAATCTGCGATCTTTCAATTGTTATTACTTGTGGCGATTCTTGTGCCCATGGAATTTTTGTTGAATTTTTTTCATATGAAGGAAATTCATTATTTCCATTCCTATATGGAGTCCACCTGACAATAATATTTGTCAGATCTTCTGTATCTTCTGCAAATATTTCAAAAAATGGGCGTTGAATAAAATATTCAATAAATGTCCAATATGTTCCAGTCCAGTTTTGGATAAGAGGAACTTGAAATACTCCCATGAGAGAATTTGATCCATCATCTGCTACTGTTTTTCCGTCACGTGTAGGAATATTAAATTTTACGTTAAATTTGAAATCGCGCTGTGTTCCAGAATCTGTCTTGTCTGACATAGAATCTTTCATTGCATTGACAACAAATGCCTCAACCCACTTGTTTATTGGTATCCACGCCTGTCCTTTTGCTGTAGAGTCAGTCAGCATTGTTAGGCCGGGAAACAAGTTGAATGTTATATTTAACCCATTGTCTTTTGTTACGTTGGTAAAAATATTCCGATCAGCGGTTACAACACTAGGAGGAACAACCAGCCTCCTATTCTGCAATATCTTTACCATATCATGCCCGGAAATACTGAACATCCTTGAAGGAGCACCGTCTGGACCTTGCGAAGGAGATTCCGACATTGAAATCTGAGAAACCAATCCCCGCATAATCAATACTGGTTCATTATTTCTTTTACTGGCGCTATTTATTTTTGCTCTGTCAATACGTATTTCCACATAATCATTAACTCGTATTGGCAAATCAACCATGACGTTTTTACGAATAATCGGTCTCAAATACAAAGTCCATGTGCCAGCAGGAGTTGTCAATGCCCGACTAACAGATCCTGACACAACATATTGCGTAAGGTCTAATCCTGCAACGATGACTTTTATTCTGAATGTGTCTATGTTTCCATTTGAGGATTTTGATTCTGTCATTTTTTCAACTTACGTTTTTCGCGCCTGCAACAAAATTCACAGTGCCATCCGTCGCATTTATATTAAATGTCAACCCAGTCAGGGCAGTTCTCAGTGACGTGACAAACGTTGCTCCCATCGCTGATAGCGATCCAGTATCTATGACTGCAACTTGATTACCGGATACGTCCGCACCCTGTTCAAGAAGCCTCTGGTTATTCTGAGCAAACATATATGACTCCGTTATATTCTTCCCCTCTTTATCGTTAACTTGCATATGCATAGTACTGTTAGATCCTTCAGAACCCTCCCAATTGCCCCCTTTTCCCAAAAGCGTTCCTTGCGCAATTTTTTGTCCTTCCGCAAAAGCAGGTGCGTCTTTAATCTGCATCTCCGCAAGAGTAAACAGATTTCCACTGTCTCCTCTGAATCGTATTGTTCTGCCTTTATGCGCCATAGCGGAGTCGTCTTCTACAACACTTTCTATTTTACCCGATTCTGGCGCAGCAAATCCTATTTGCGTTGCTTTGTCTCTTGCCGTAACATCTATTGCGCCATGGATTTTATCCTTCGCTACGGCACTGGGAGCATTTACTCCCAATGTAACAAGCCCACCTGCTGATGTATCTTTTTCATTAGCAGTCAAAGTTGTATTTTTTATACCACCAGCATTATCAATAACCACAAATCCGCTTGCGGCTGCATTTCCCAATGGCACTGCGCCCGGAGTACTCGGATTGCCCGAAGTACCTGTTTGAAACGATTGAAGTCTGGCAAGCTTCGCTTCACTAGCAACAATATTCCTGTCTCTGTATTGCCGCGTCCAAGCATCTTGCTTATTTATGCCTGCGCCAAACCCACGTTCTCTGTTTGCATAACCCTCAATCTCTTCTGGAGTATAGGTTGGTGGAAGATCATCCCTAATCTTTTTTAGACTTGTAAGGTTTGCTTGTTCGGTGGCAATATCTTTTTGCAGTTTGTTCGGATCTGCACTCAACTGATTTAGATAGGCAATATCATTTGTAGCGGACTCAACCGCTCTTGTTGCAGCAACACTCTGTTGTTGTGTTGAGAGGTTTGCTGTCTGATATTGAGGTGATTTGGGATCGAGTACGTAAAGTTTATTTGCGTCTATTATGGCTTGCTGGCTTTTTATTTGCTCAGCATATGAACGACCTTGAGGAGCAATTGGCACAACGGTTTGACCGGCACCAGTACGAGCTCCTGGCTGGACAGGCATAATCCTGCCACGAGCATCATCTAACTGCTTGTATTGCTCATTCTGATGAGCGTCGTATGCTCCTGATGCTTGACTTGCAGCATACATTCCCACAAATGGTGCAGCAATCATTGCAATGGGAACAGACCACCCTGCGGTTGGTAGTGCTAAGGCAGCACCAAGCATCAGAGTGCCTTCGGCAGCAGCCAGCCCAGCAGCAAGCCCCACTCCCGCAGATCCAAGATCTCTATTGACCCATTCGTTCACCGAATCTCGTTGGGGGCCAACTAATGATTCAAGGCCACTCTTGACAAAAGTCGAATCAACAGTGAACCCGAAACCTTCAGCAGCTCCAACAATCTTTGATACGGCTGCATCCATTCCTCCGGGATATTTAAGGCCCAATTGCAATGCTTGAAGCGCCGCACCCACATAGCCAAGTTTTTTTAATAATCCACTGAAACTTCCCATCCACTTGGAACTTTGAATGGCAAGGGTTGTTTTTTGTGACAAACTATTCACCGTACTCGCTACACGACCCGCAAGTCTTGGAGCAAGTGGGGTGGAGGATGTGCCACCCGGTGCAACTGTTGGAACAGCCACGGTTTCAGCAACCAGTGGAATAGGTGCTCCTCCGGAGCCAGCAAATTGACCCCCAACTAGACGAGTAGGGCTTCCCGGCACACCGGGACGGGCAGCAGTAACTGGAACACCTGAAGCATTTGAAACACCTGTAGTATTTGAAATCACCGTAGATGGAGTTATCACGGTAGAGCTTTCTGCTAACGGTGCCGTAGAACTCCACGCACTTCGTACCGCACCGCTAACAGATTGCATGGCTCCTGATGCAATAGTGGCTTCGCCATAAGAAGCAAACCCTGTTGTTTTTGCCGTATCAAACCAATTCGATTTCAATGTGTCTATCGGATGCATAACAGCGTTAAAGGCAGTGGAATTATTTTCAAGAAAACTCACGACCCCAGAAGACTGATTTTGCGGTGACCTATTTCCTGAACGTTGACGCTCATCTACACGAGCAGGGGGTGGCGGTGCATTGGAAGGGGCAACTGCAATACTTGGGCCACCTGAATTTCCACCAAATAGGGGCGCGTCAAAATCAAATCCTAAATTGCTAAGTCCCTGCTCAATAGGATTTATGGGTCCTCCCATTGGCCCTTTTCCTGCACCTTTGTCAAATGGATTGGCACTGGGTTGCGGCTTTCCAGAAGGTTTGACGCCAAGGAATGACATCAAAGCAGGCGCGGCTACGGCAGCGGCACCTGCTATCGTTAAAACTTGAAGGATTGGCAATGAAAGTATTTTTTCAAGCATGCTCACGATGCCACCAAGTGCAACTGCTGCTGCTGGCCCAAATGTGGCTATTCCGGCAACCCCCAAGCGAAGTGCCTCTGCAGCAGTACCTCGCTGTCCGGATTCTCCATTAATTGAATTGACTGCAGTAGTACGAGTTTCCGGATCTGTGCCCATGAGCGTTTGTGCAAATTTGGTAACTTCCTGAACTACTCCACTAAGTATTTGTGCTTGAGATTGCAAACTTTGAAAATCAGCAAGAGTGTTGTCTTTTTCTACATGAACAGTATTTGGTCGCTCTAAATTATTTGGCCCTAGACCAATATTTAAATTCTTATTCCCACCAGTCAGCGCAGTTGTTTCTGTCAGTAATTTTTCATACGCCTCCTTGCCCATTCGCAAGTTTGTTTTTTCATCTTGATCGTAGGCTCCTTCATCTCCACGACCTTGCAGGCGTTGCTGAATTTTATTCACTCCCGCGGTGTATTTTGCCTGTATTTCTTTTTGCATGCGTGCTTCATCCGGACTGAGAAGACCTTGAAGCATGTTGCCTTGTGTTTGCAATGAGACATTGGTTGCTTGCAAGTTCGTTTGAAAATCATTCGTTGTTGCAGATCCCAAGATTCTTTGTGCCGTTGCCTTTCCCGCATCCTGCAGTTTGTTGTATCCTGCAGATTTGGGCTGGTCTTTCGGCAATGTCCCTCCTGCTGCGTCTCTATTGGCAGGATCATACGCTATGATCATTTTCTCCAGATCGTTTGTGCTAAAATTGTCACCAAATAATTTTCTTGTGGTAAATAATGCGTTATTCGCTTCTTCAGACAATCTTTTCTCAGGATGTAATTGTCGATCTTTTAACTCAGCTTGAAGTTTTGCCGCATCCATTCCGCCTAGGCCAAGTTTTGCTACATCATTGAATAATTTTTGCTGTACATTAGGGTCTCCACTTGTTGTAGCTCTATTGAATTCGTTAAGTAGTTCCGTTCCTCCCATCTCAGGATGAGCTTGCTGATATTGTGACAATAACAACGCATTATTACCGCTTCTTGAAACATACGAATCAAGACCTCTTGCAAGTTCAGGAGCACGTTCCTGCAGTGCTGCGCTTCCTACATTCTGCGCAACCCTATTGGTTATTGCCATGTTTTCTGCAATTGCAGTTACATTGGCAATTCCTCCTCGGGCAGTGATGGTCTGCGCAGTGACTCCAAGCTCCTGAATGACTTCATCCATGCGATCCATCAACCGGCCGTTGGCTAGCGAATCTCCCACAACTGTGGCAAACTGTTTTGGATCCATGGCAAATCCACCAGAGTTTACTCCGTTTGCAGAAACTCCTCCAACAGCCCCGGTCTTGCCCAATGCTTCAAGTGTGTTTTGATAATTTCCTCGGCTTGCTCCCAATGCAAAGGCCGTGCCTGCGGAAGCTTCCATTTCGCGAAGCGTATCGTTTGTAGACGCACCGGGCGAAGTTCCCCTTCCAGTACTAGCCCCTTGTCCATATCTTGCAGCCGTCTGAGCAAACCCAAATGATTCATTTTGGGACATGCCGGTTTTGTCACCCATGTGACGTATCTGGTCACGATATGGAGTGAGTTCTGTAGATCTGTAATCAAGTGTCCTGCGAGACAATTGGCCTACATCGTAATCAAATTTTTCCTGACCTTGCCTGCCAGACGCCATCTTGATGCCATCCACGATGCCCTTGACTGCGCCAAAGACGCCCTCTGCAACACCAGATAACGTGTTGCCAAATCCTTTGAACAACCCATCACCACCATCGTCATCTTTTTTATCGGTAGAGGGAGAAGCAGTTGCGGTACTTTTCCCTTTTTCAACAGGGACGATGGGATATATTTTCTCGTCCGTAAGTAATTTTTGCGCAGGAAGTAATTTCTGCTCTTCCTGAGGAGGAGGAAGTAATTTTTGCTCTTTGATTACAGTAGTGAGTAATACTATTGCGTTTTTTAAATCACTAGTTTCTCTGCTTACAATAGCATAAGGAGTAGTGGGGGTGTTATAGGCGGGAGCAGGAAGCACAGGCTGTGGCTGTCTAGGCTCGACAGGGCCTCGTGTGGCTTGGGGTTGCGGGCCAGATGGCCCGTTTGGCTGTCTGGGTCCACCGCCTTGCTGAGAACCAATACCCTTTGACAAGACTTCCTTGAGTTCTTTTACCTCCTTGGACAAAAGGAGCAGGTTATCACCCAGTGTCTTTGTATATTGAGTTGATTCTGAAATCGTTCTTCCATGAGCTTCAAGCCTTGATGAAAAATCATCAAATTTTCTTGACGCATCAGTAAACGCCGTGCCTATGCCTCCAAGACGACCTCCCAGCGTCTCAATGGATGTTTCAATCTTTCCAAGAGACGCAGTAAATGTTTCCAACTTACTGGTATATTCACCAAGGCTTGCAGTAAATTGACCAATGCCACTAGCAACATTGACGGGCGCAGCATTGCTTCTTCCTGTCCGAGTTGGGCCAACACCACCGGAACCCATGTTACTGCTGCTCTCCGTCAATATTTTCTGGGCCGTCTATGGAATCCATTGTTTCCCACTCCTCGTCAACCATTTTCCAGAAATTTTCATCATCCATTCCATACGTCATGTCAACTGATTGTGTTTGCCCTTGGGACGAGGAACCTGCAAATTTTGTGACATGAGCCGGAATAGATTTATTTGTTATTCGAGTATATCCGTCATCTTCTTGTATTTCTATTGCCTCATCTTCATCATCATTTGATTCAGGGGTTTGATTATAATTATTTATAGGAATAGTGTAATCGTCATGAACGCCAAAACCGTTAGGAGGTGGCAACACTCCACCATATGGCCTGAGCATGGTGAATGGAGGCATCTTCAAGTCGGGAGAATCGTCTCCCCACTTTCGAATGCCCCATTTTATTTCGGCCCAGAATTGGCGACGATAAAAATCAATATGCGCTGCATCGTAATCTACAGGTTTTTCCTGAAATTCTTGCATTGAAATATTGTATTGATTTCTATACCATTCAAGTATTTCCGATTGATAGACCCCATCAAGTGCTTTTTTCTTGATGTCTCGTATGTATGATTCGCTATATGAGTTAACGAAACGAGTTTCGCCAATTCTCCCATTCGCGATAATAATGAAGAAGATCGTCAAACTCGTAGATATTTTCCAGAAACTTGTCAATGCTTCCTGCGGCATATGCAGGAAGAGATCCGGGAGACTGCGTGATAAACTGCAACATGATGCTCATCCATGTTGTCTCATAGGTTCTGGTATCAACAGTTGCTCCGTTCAGTGCGGCTGCAACCGCTTTTCCAACCATTCTCTGAGTATTCAAATTTCCACGAACAACAAGGATTTTTCCTGCAGGCCCATCAATTTCATGTGGCTTTGTAGGGTCATATGCCTTCTTGTCAGAAGCGAAGGAAATAATTGGCTTTTCCTTTTCAATATCTACAATCTTGTCCAGTGAATTCTCATTTTCAGTAGGGGTTGGTTCGGTGGATTTTGTAGGCACAATATACTCCTTGAATAGATTACGGGCGACGTGACCAGTATATCACGTCGCCCGCAATTATGCAATGAATAAGAAAGTAGTTTGCGTTAACTACTAAACATTTGTACTTGATACAGTGTTGGACAAAGTTCCCTTTCTGTCCAAAGCATAAAAGGTTACATTATGCATGAGAACTCGATTGGACTGCACATCAAGGTCTCCCGATGCAAAATAACATGACGTGTATTCCACGAGAGTTGTCCCAGTTGTTCCAGCAGAAGCATCCACGATTTTAATATCAAACGTCTTGCCATGCAATTCTCGCAGTAACCCAGAGTTCGCAGCTAAGCCAGTACTTGTATTTGCTGTATTTGCGTCCACTCCGGCTACTCCACTAAAATCTTTTGCTCCGCCAGTTAACCCAATCGTGCCAGACGCAAGAAATCCGAAATTACCAGCACCTGTTGGCTCAAGATTTCTCTTGGCCAACGAATCATTCTTGAGTACCATGAGCGTGCAACTAATTTCATGACGAGCATGAGTAGGAACATACTCAATAGCCTGAAGCTGACCAAGCACTTGAATTGGCTCAAGCGCATAGTCATCCCTGCATCGCGCAGCCTGAGCAAATCCAATAGGGAGATCATCCATGTATAGTACGACCTTGCCTCCTACTAATACATTGCTTTTCGATAATGTTGATGCCATTTATTTTGTCCTTCCCTTTTACTACTACGAAACGTAGGCAGTGATGAGTATGTAATTTGCTGGCTTGGCTGGTGAAATATTGAAGTCGATGTAGAACGCATCGCCAACAACTCGCACAACAACGTTCTTGAATGCCGGAAAAAGTGTCGGATTGGTCGGATCTGCCACAATCAATCCATTCTGTTCCGCTTGACCAAGCACACTGGTGACAATTGACTGGAGTGCTGATTGCAAGAACACTGTGGACTTGGATCCAATTTTCGACACAACCGCATCTCGCACTCTCTTGGAAACCGCATCAGCAGCCCGCAAGGTAGAGACTTCCCGTCGCGCAAACTTGGTGTCTCCCGTCCATGTTGTCAGTGACTGAACAATGACAAATCCGCGGACAGGATCATTCTTGTACGTAAACACTCCGCCATTCACAAGATTGTCGATGGTTGCAATGGAAGAAATTGTTTCAATGCCAGATATGGGAATGGTCTTGTTTGTGAGTGGTTCAGCCGGATCAGTTTGCGAAGACAGCAGCCCAGCAACTTGCGCCGCAGCGTAATATGGAGGATATGTCTGCAGATTTCCAGACACATCATAATCCTTGACGCCCGGCCACACCCGCACAACACGCTTGCTATTCATCGACGCAGCGTTGAGAATTGCATTTGCAGCAGTTTCTCCAAGATCCGCACCACAAACAGCCAGTTTCTCAAACTTGCCGGTAACCGAAGACATATACTCGACATGGGACTGTGCCGTCTTGTGATACGTCAGATTACCCGTCATCGGAACGACGAAATATGCAGGAACATTTTGCAAGACACTGAATGCATTTGTCCAGTCAGTAGCAGTAATGGTTCCATCATCGGCACCAGCAAATCCGTATGTATTATTATCAATGCTGCCATAATTAGCCGTCAATGTTGCAACAAGGAATGTTCCCAAAATTGGCCCATTCAATGCGTTAACCATTGCCTGTCCGTTTGCCGCCAATGTAAGATATGTCTGCGTTGCCGCGGCGTTAATTGTTGCGTCTGTAACACGATCCAATCCGGCACAAAGTTGCGAACCCGATTCTCCGGTTACAACAGCGGCGAGCAATCCTGCCGTTGTTAACGAAAACGTGCTATTGATAATCGCAACGAGATTATCCAGTCTGGAATAATCGGCGAAAAGGAAAGTTGCCGACTTTGTGCTAGTTCCAATTGTAGCACCCGTTGCATACGTGACAGCAGAAGAATTGTACGTAACCCTGTACGTTGCACCAGACGCTCCCAATGTTCCACTTGAGAGAGTTAGCACTGCTGTGTTAATTGCAGTTGTGCTTCCAGTAATAGTGTCTCCGATACGTATCATTCCAGAAGACGCAGTAGTTACTGTTAGTGTTGATGTCGTCACAGTGGTAGGTATAGCATACCCATTGGTTCCCGCCGTGGTTCCCGACACGATCACACTTGCGCCATATCCTGCGCCCCCGCTAACAATAGTCAAACCAGTTACTGCCCCATTTGTTCCTGTCCCGTTGATCTGTAGTATTGCGCTTGTAGTTGGCGTGGCACTTAATCCTATTGACCCGACGGTTACCTGATCCCCGACAGTATACAGTGTTCCTGCTACTCGAATTGCTGCCGCGGTAATGACTCCGCTGGCATCTGTAGTCATGTCAACAGTCAATCCTGATCCGTTAGCAATTCCTCCGGTGAATGTCGATGTGGTACTGATCGTCACGCCAGTTCCGCTAATGGTAACTTTTCCACCTGCGGTTCCGGTACCAATGATTTTCAGCCAATTTTCGCCAATATTATCAACCGCGTAACTACGATTGTCGTGTAACGTAAGAGTAGCCTTCTTGGTTCCCGCATTTGTTCCCGTACTAGTTACGAGATACCACGACTTCGCAAACTTCCCGTACTCGTTTGTCGTAGCGGCAATGGCATTTACCCCTCCGCTGGTAATATTTGTGGTTCCCGGAGTGGCTGCTCCGACACGGACACCGTAGACCGTTCCCGCTCCGGCATTCAACGCTCGCGAAATTCCATCCACCAGTGGGTAGTTGGTTCCGCCATTGCCGTAAATCGCAGCCGCACTGGCGGCATCGGTAAAGGCAAGCGCCGTATTTGGCTGTCCCCGTTCAGCGATACCGACAATGGAAACCGCGTTTGGGGTATTGGTTAGAAAAGATGTGGCTTGCGCATCATCAATATAAGAGGCTACTCCCGGAGCAGATAACACGACACCTCTGAATCCTACTGACATTTTGTGTACTCCTTATAATATAGTTTCTCATACTCAACGTAGTATTTACTATATTCTCTCATTTTTCAGATGTCGTGCAGCCACCTTGTCAGTTCCAAGTACCACAGAGAAGGGGTGAGCAGCACCAACCCTTTCTGTTGTGCGTAGAACGCAAATGTTCCGAGAACTTCTGGCTCATGACTCTTTTCGGTGGCTACCCACTGCTCCAGAAATACTGGACGCTCTTCTGATCGCCATGGCGATGGCTCAACTGGTTCCGGCTGGATTTCTTCTTCCGCCTGAATTTCTTCTACTGCATCAACGGAAATTTCCTCGGTTGACGCAACAACGGTTTCTTCGGCAACAACTTCCACGGGCGTTTCCTCCACTTGGACTTCTTCGACTAACGCGGCTGGCTGACTTGCATTTCTGGCCATTTCATTCTCCTTGCGTCATGTATTGATTAATTTGTTTCTACGTTGCCCACATCGATTGATAACGCAAACCCTTGCTTGCCGTACATTCTTCCTGTCCATGTATGCAGATAGGTGCAAGACACACTGAGTGTCCTTGCAAAAGCCGACGTTGGCAAATAGGATTCATCAGGACGCAAGTCAGTTCCGCTATACGAAAGTTCACCAATTCCGTAATCACTAAATGTAATGATATTCTCCTCCCCAATTGGAGGCGTTTCGCCTTCGTACATTGCTCGTTCCAGAAGGCAGTACATTGCTGTCAGCATGTCTGCGTTCGGGGCCATGAGGACAAATCTAAAAGTGCCCGTTTTTAACCGGGCACTTTCCTTCCAGTATTCCTGTGGAGTAAGATCGTCTGGTTCGTAGCCTATGCCTTCTCCGGCATAATTTCCAAGTATGTGCTGACGATCACTATCCGCATCAACGACGAGGCTGATAATTGGTGGAGGCTGCGTCAAGACAGAATACCCGCTTCCTATTTTCCATACATATCGATCATCTTGCAACCATTTTTTGATCATTTCCCGCCCGCGTTCATCAATGAACGCAAGTGTCTCGTCAACCTTCCACAGATTCTGACCTGATTTCAATAGATTGTAGAACTCAATAACCCTGTTCTTGAAAACATATTCTGGCACTGACATTAGTGTTACTTTGCAATTGCCGCAAGATACACCGTGGTTGATGCAGTGAGCGCAGTACTGACAGAAAATCGATAATATCGGAATGGATACTCAGACGTGCATGTCGTTACCGGAGTTGCAACAGAAATGGCAGAACTAATGGGCGTCCATGCCATTCCAGTAACGGAACCTTGCAATGTGATTGCTCCTGTTCCAGCGCCAACGTTGGCAATCTCAACGGTAAAGTGTGTCTTGCCCGACAGTTCATAGGAATCGCTTACATACGCCGTTGTTGCCGACGCCAAGTTTGTCCATACCGGAATTACCAGAAGATTTTTCGCGAGAAAGAATCTTCTTTGTGCTTCTTGCATATCATCTATGATATGCGCGGAAGCATTATTTTCATGTAATTTTTTTAGCGCAATTTCACCGGCCATTTTTCATCCTATCTTGCAGTACTGTTTCTAGTATATCACTTTTTATTGAGGTTTTTATTTTTTATTTTTTTCTTCAAGTGCAAATATTCTGGATGTCAAATTTTCTATTTCTAATGATAATTCCTTGAACGCATTTACCAATGCCCACATGAGATCACTGGCGTTGATGTTGTAGATTTGCGTTTCTATTTCTTCGCCATTTTCTGATTTTTCCTTGTATGTATACGTTCCAACCATTTCGGGCCAAGAAGACAATATTTCCTGCGCAATTACTGAGACATGATCCTTGCCGTCATCTTTTGATCCAAATTTTCCATTCAGGCGATACACGACTGGATTCAATTGCTTGATGGCACTTAGGCCTTTGACATAGGGATGAAGAACTGTCTTGATTCGAGAGTCGGAAGCGATGGTCCATGTATCTGTGTCCGGCTTGGATGCAGAATCTGTATTAACAACAAGTGAAGAACATTGCATTATGCCGAACAAGCCCACGTTCCATATTTGTGTGGCATACACATTGTGACAAAAAACACCGTCTGCTATGTTGACCAGACATGCGTCTTGGTATGGGCCATTAGCAAAAGGAGTTATAGATGCAGAAACAGTTCCATCCCAACGAGCTCCAATCATCGAATCAATAGAAAATGTTCCAATGTTAAATGGTCCATAATCCTCTGATGGGTACAAATAATGTGATGCCGCATGAGGCTCCATGGTTAGTGTTTGATTGCTTGATCCATCAAATTTATTTAAAAGAGCATCCGTGGTGGCTATATTCATATAAAGTCCTCTGTCCCAAGGATAGAGTTCTGTTTCGCTGGCTGTGCCCATATAGTTAGTGGAAAATGGATAAGAAGTGATTCCTGAAAATGATGGAGGATCGGGTGGTGTTCCATCTGCTATGGCTGTAATTCTTCCGTATGTATCAACAGTGATGTTTGAGTTTACAAAAGAACCGGGATTTAAATATGACTGAGTATTATACATGAAAATATTGTTTGATCCATAATTAAGAACGTATACGATGTTATTTAACATAATAATTGAAGTTGGATTGAGATCGGAATTTTGCGATTCAAGATATGTCAAATTTCCAAAAGTTAGATCAATAACAAATAAATCTACAAGCCCTGTTGAATTGGCAATAGTTTTACAAACAAACAAATGTGTTCCTGCAGAATTTACACAACTTGACGAAAAAGATTCTGAATAATTGGCGTTAAATGTGTGCAGTAACGAAAGAGAATAATAATTGTCATATATAAATGTTACAATTCGGTCAGTACACGTAGCGTAAAGAAAATAACATTCAGGATTATTTGTTGCAACAAACTCTAAATCTTGAAGAACTCCACCAGTTTCTACCGATGTAACATGTGTCAATTCTCCAGTTTCTGCATTAATAGCGTATTGGCGCAAATATCCATCTGAACATCCTACAAGAAGATTTTCATTAAATTTGTCAACAATCATTGTTGTTGGGGAAACATATGCCGCCAAACTATATGCAAGAGTAAGCGTTCCATCTTCATTGATAAAATATGAATTTATGTAATCTCCACCAATGAAAAGAAATTTTGATTTATCCGTTTTTCTCAGCCATTCTGAAGCTGATGACAAAGAATCTACAGCAATAACAGTAGTGTTATTGCATGTTGATCCAATAGTATTATCAAAATAAGTTAATGTTCCAGAATAATCAGTATAATAACTTGATATTCCGTTATTGATTGGAGTAAGAACATATACAACTTCCGTTTTAGATGTATTGGTTGTTTGAGCAACAACTACTGATTTTTGATTGTCATTTAATACAAACGCCCCATTAGTCTGTTCTGACACAAGAGACAAATTTCCCGAAGATTGATCAATGGAGTAGGCGGCTAGTGTCATACCAGCCCTCACGTAAAGAACCATGTCTGCTGTACTATTATTTTGTTGTCCAGTCACCGTAAGAACCGTCATTGACCTTGGCCCTACTCCTCCATTTCCACTATTTGATCCAGTTAATGTGGAATAAGAAGTATTGAAAGTTAATTTTACATAGTTATAATTTGTTAGTGAAATATCATTCATTAACAATGTTCTTGGGGCAGCGCCACCATTCCAAAAACCAATAGTGTTTGTTGATTCATCTTGTATTTGCAAAGATGAATTAGAAGACAATTTATTAAACATTGATCCTAGCGCAATTGAAGATATTGTAGAATTTTGCAACTTATTATTTGTAATTGTCAAATTTTGAATTTGCTGATTGTATATTTTTCCAGACAATGTTCCTTGATTGTCAACAGTCTCGTTGTTTGTTGCCACAAGATATCCGGTCAAATCTGGAAGATAATGCGTAGCGGCTCCTGCAACAGCAGGAGCAATTAAATTGACATCTCCGGTGTAGTATCCTCCTAATTGAAGGGAAAGATTTACACCAGAACATGCCAACGCCCGTGTTGCGCCTCCATAAAGCGGCATTTATTGAGCCGCCTCAAGTATTGCCGCTCGTGCTTTCAGTGCATCCACTTGTGCCGATAATTCCTTAACTGCATTTACCATCGCCCACTTTATATCATTTGCATTGATATTATAAAGTTCTGTAGAAATTTCTGTTCCATCATCCTTTTTTTCAACATGCGTGTATGTTCCAACCATTTCAGGCCACGAAACTGCCGCCTCTTGTGCAATCACTGAAACGTGATCTTTTCCGTTGTCTTTTGATCCGTACAAGCCATTGAGCCTATATACTACAGGGTTTAATTGCTTAATGGCAGAAAGTCCTTTTTGATACAAATGAAGAACGTTTTTTACTCTTGAATCAGAAGTAATTGTCCATAAATCAGTAGCTGGCTTTGTTGCGTTATCGGTGTTTACAATAAGTGAATTGCACTGAATTTCATAAAGTGCAGTAACATTTTGCGCATATATTCCAGCGTAATCAGTAGCAAAATCAACATAATTGCTTTCTGTTTTTTTTAAAGTTAATATTGCTGCCTCTGAGCCATCATAAAAGTCGAGTATACCGGTCATGCCCACAGTGCTAAATTGAAGAGCTCCATAGGTAGTCAATTGAGAAAGATGCTCAATGCCTCTAGACACCGTTACTTCTGATGAACCATCCCAACTTGTAACAATATTTTGACTTGTATCTAATGCAACAAGTCCTGTTCCGAAATTCAACGGATATGACGTTGTTCCATTTACAGAACCTCCTGACGCTCCTCCGTTTGATGCAGCGGTCACTCGCCCATATTGATCAACAGTCAGGGAAGCGTCGGTATAGGTGCCTGCGGGATTTGAAGCAAGCGGTTTCAACGAGATGGTTTTTGCGGCCGATCCATTATATGTTGTTCCACTATTTAACATTAGCGTATTGTTGTCAACAGTGAGATTAAACAAATTTGATCCCAAAGACACTCCAGATATGCTTGAGTTAGCCAATTTCCCATTGGCAATGGGTCCTGCCAGCATTGAGTTTGTAACCGTGCCAGTATCGCCGGATCCGATCAATGTGCCGGAAGCCGCCGGAAGCTGGAGTGTTACTCCGGTTGTTCCCGCTGGAGCAGCATAAATAGTTGCTGACCCGCTGGTTGACCCATACAACGTCAAGGATGCTCCAGTAAATGCTTTTGTCAGTCCCCCGTATGAAGGCATTTTGGTTCTCCTCTATCCCACTTCGGTAGTTTCAATGACTGCCACCCAGCGAATTCGCGTGCTTGCTAATCCAGTTACAGCAATTTGCAAAGATCCAAACATCGATGTTTCTGCAACAACAGTAAACGAAACTTGCGAAAGCTGCGAATCAACAGCAACAGCAGTAACAGTAGGAGATCCAATAATGGTTGTTGTTCCATTTGTTGCTGTTTTTCTAATTGCTCCCGTAATTTCCCAATTTCCGCCAAATGATCCATAGGTTGTAGTTGAATTTGTTCCTATTGTTCCAGAAGAAGCAACTAATTGAATAGTAAATCTGTACGTACTATTATTAGGTAAAACAATATGGTTTGCTGAATCAAATGTTCCCGTTCCATCTGCGGTCATATTAACTGCAGACGCATTTGTTGTAGTTGCGCGAAGAACATGCAACCCGAATTGCGCGTCGCCATTGGAAGCAAATCGCCCAGCAGAATAAGCAAATTTTCCGTACAATTGCGCATTACCATACAGTCCTCCCGGAATAGCAGAGTAATCTCCAGAAGCTGCATTGCCCGAACCTCCGCTGATAACCGAAACTGATCCGCTAGATACTTGCAAAGATGCATTACGTATTGTTTGCCAATCTACTGAATTTGTTCCTCTCTTGTTTCCTCCTGTTGATGAATTATCGGGAATGTTTCCAAGCAGCGATCCTGTTCCTTTTGGTCGTAAAACAAGATCAACATCAGTAGTTGATCCCGCTGCCGTCAAAGAATCCACATAAGTATAAGTATTAGGCGAAGATGTGCTTTCAGCAAAAGCAACCTGCGTGATTGATGTGCCTCCCGTTCCGTTTTCTGCAGCGATAATTCTTCCTTGCGCATCCACAGTAATATTTGCAGATGTGTAAGAACCTGCAGATACATCAGTGTTTGTCAAAGAAATAGTGACTGCAGAAGAGCCATTGAAACTGGTTCCTGAAAGTCCGCTACCTATAGTTAGAGCATTGGTAGTTGTGACCCCAGCTCCCGGTGTTGACCAGAAAAGTTCACCCGACCCATTGGTGCTAAGCACCTGTCCGCTTGCTCCGTCAGAAGGCAATACATATGTAGTTGATCCCGCAATGGCAGGAGCGACAAGACTCACTGCTCCTGATGTTGATCCGGAAATACTTAGTGTTCCCTTGACATCGAGAATGTCTCTGAATGTTCCACTATTTGCCGCAAAATTATTGATACGATAGGTTTGTACCGTAGTAGTGCCAAGACGATTCACCACAAAAGCAAACCTGCCAGTTGGGTCAACCGCAACACCATAAGGAGCTAACCCCGTTGCTGCCGTTCCGACCGAGGTCAATGCTCCGGTGGATTGATTGATGGTATAGGCCTGCACCGTGGAGCTACTATAATTCGTCACAAAAGCAAATCTGCCAGTTGGGTCAACCGCAACACCATTAGGAGCTGACCCCGTTGCTGCTGTTCCAATCGAGGTCAATGCTCCGGTAGATTGATTGATGGTGAAGGCTTGTACCGTAGTGCTACCATAATTCGTCACAAAAGCAAACCTGCCAGTTGGGTCAACCGCAACACCCTGAGGAGCTAACCCCGTTGCTGCCGTCCCTACCGAGGTCAATGCTCCGGTAGCTTGATTAATGGTGTAGGACTGAACTCCTGTTGCGGCGCTACCATAATTCACCACAAAAGCAAATCTGCCAGTTGGGTCAACCGCAACACCACAAGGATTTGTCCCCGTTGCTGCTGTTCCAATCGAGGTTAATGCTCCGGTAGATTGATTGATCGTATAGGCTTGCACGGTATTGCTAATGCTAGAATAATTCGTCACAAAAGCAAATCTGCCAGTTGGATCAACCGCAACAGCATAGGGATAATTCCCCGTTGCTACCGCACCTACCGAAGTCAATGCTCCGGTAGATTGATTGATGGTATAGGCTTGTACGGTGGCGCTACTATAATTCGGGACAAAAACAAACCTGCCAGTGGGGTCAACCGCAACACCGTAGGGACCTGATCCCGTTGCTGCCGTGCCTACCGAGGTCAATGCTCCGGTAGATTGATTGATTGTATAGGCTTGCACCGTGGCGCTACTACCATTTGTCACAAAAGCAAACCTGCCAGTTGGGTCAACCGCAACACCAGAAGGAGCTGACCCCGTTGCTGCCGTCCCTACCGAGGTCAATGCCCCTGTTCCTCCGTGAAAAGTCGGTGGAGGAAGAAGATTATTACTCGTCACCGCCCCATACGTAATCGACGATCCCGAGATGGGATTTCCGACAATATATTGAGTTGATCTCAATTGCCCTTGAATATCTGCTCCTGCTTGTATCGATTGTGTTCTTCCCGCTCCTACCACAAGAGGCGCGGCAAACGTCTGTGTGGCTGTCCATGCATGTGCAATTGCTAGCGCATCCGCCGCAGTAGTAATTCTTCCCTGTGCATCTACTGTAATACTTGCAACAGGGTATGAACCTGCTGTTACTGCAGTGTTTGCCAATGCAATTGTTACTGCAGCAGAACCATTGAAACTTGTTCCCGAAAGTCCCGTTCCAATGGTCAGCGCATTGGGAGTGTTAACACTAATGTCTCCCGATCCATTGAACGCAACACCGTTGATGTTTCGAGAAGTGGTAAGCGTTGCAGCACTTGTTGCCGTGGAAGCATTTCCGGAAAGTGCTCCATAAAACGTTGTCGCTTCCATGTCTCCAAGTGTGCCGGAATATACTTCAGAAACATTTGTTCCGTCAGGGATAAATGCAAATCTTTGATTATTTCGCCGAAATCCAAAAAATCCTTTTTTTGCGGTAGAATTATACCACTGAAACTCAACACCTCTGTCTTTTGCATCATTGGAAATGAGTGTCGCGCCATCGACACCTCCGCCAAGGCTGATGATTGGATCCTTCAAAACTGTCGTTGTTGCATTAACTGTAATTGTAGTTCCATTTACCGTAAAATTTCCACCAACAGTCACGTCGGCAAATGTTTGCGCAGCAGTCCAAGTATTTGAATTGCCTAAATTTAAGGTAATGGTGTTTGCTTCTGATCCATTAAACGTTCCAGTTGTTCCAGAAAGTCCTGATCCAATGGTGAGTGCATTTGGAACACCACTTCCGTTTGAAGCGGACGTAATCCTTCCTTGCGCATCGACAGTGATGTTTGCTGTAGAATACGAACCTGCTGTTACTGCAGTATTTGCCAATGCAATTGTTACTGCAGCAGAACCATTGAAACTTGTTCCCGAAAGTCCCGTTCCAATGGTTAGAGAATTTGTTGTGGTGCTTGTTGCGCTGCCGCTTGATGCAGCAGTGATTCGTCCTTGAGCATCGACAGTCAGGGCAGCATTCGTATAGGAACCCGGAGTAACTGCAGTGGAAGCAATTCCAATGGTTACATCTCCGGTGGCTGCATTGACAGAAATTCCCGTTCCAGCAGCAACTGAGGTGACCGGCTTCTTCCAAGTTCCGGGCGTTCCTCCCGCAATGCATATGTGAAGTACGCCTGAGCGATCAATGACAAAATCACCAACAGAAAACGTTCCCGTCGTCGGGGCACCCGAAGCAGTTGCTCCCACATATCGAGACAGCTCTTTTGATCCGCTTAACCCTGTAGCGGTCAAAGTGGACGTTCCGGAAAATGAACTCAGTTTCGCTACTGGCATTATGTAATCTCCACTCCAAACACACTAACAGCCAAAGTATTTGCACTGGCCGAAAAAAGCAAATATTTATTTGTCGCATCCAATGTCAATCCGACCGTGATGAACGATGTATCATTTGCGGACACTGTTCCATCATAGATGATGTATCCGTTGATATCTCCGGGATAGACATTGGCAGTGGAAACACAAAGGCGATACGTGACGTTGGATGATCCCGTGTTGCACACGGACATGGTGCTTACCACCGCAGCAGTTGTGGCACAGGTATACAATACTTGCGCGGTCGCAGGTGTTGAATTGGAAATAATTGAATTCAATCTTTTATATACTTGCGCCACATTATTTCTCCCTTGATATTTGACTTATTGTATCAAATGATGCAGTATTGTTTTGCGTTGCTTTTTGTCGCGTACAAAGAGATCAAGAGGGGCGTTGAATTTTCTTGCTTGCCCATTTTTCAATTTCCACGCTGGTGCCGACATACCAGCCGTCATCAAGTTGAACCATCCGGTGGTTTACCTCAATGTCGCTCACATCCTCATCGGTCAATGGGCCATAGATATACGGATCGTCAAATCGGTCAAAAATGGAAATCATGATGTCCTCCAGACTTATCCCCAAAAGGATTTTGTTTCAAGCCAATAATATAATTTTGTAATAAAAGTATACGGTCTTATGGTGGCGTTTGCAATGGTTTTTATTGCGCCGCTAATTGGAGGGGAAATTGGTCGATAGGTACTGAGTGCGTCGAAATTGAAATTGCGAAATCCCACACGAGTGTTTCGAGTGATGACAGGAAAATTGAATGCTTTTGATTGAGATGTTTGATAATAGACTATATTTGGATAATAAGAAAAAACAGTGCTCGAACCAGTATTTGCCACATACACAAATTTCCCTGTGGGATCACAGGCAACGCCTTGGGGATTAGTTCCCGTTGCCACCGCTCCCACCGAAGTCAATGCTCCGGTGATTGCATTGATCGTGTAGGCCTGAACGGTGCTTGAAGTAAAATTCGCCACATACACAAATTTCCCCGTGGGATCACAGGCAACAATGTAGGGATTAGTTCCCGTTGCCGTTGTTCCCATCGAGGTCAATGCTCCGGTACTTGCATTGATCGTGTAGGCCGAAACGGTGTCTGAACTATAATTCGTCACATACACAAATTTCCCCGTGGGATCACAAGCAACGCCGTAGGGATTAGTTCCCGTTGCCGTTGTTCCCACCGAGGTCAATGCTCCGGTGATTGCATTGATCGTGTAGGCCTGAACGGTGTTTGGATTAATATTCGCCACATACACAAATTTCCCCGTGGGATCACAGGCAACACCGTTGGGACCAGCCCCCGTTGCCGCTGTTCCCACCGAGGTCAATGCTCCGGTTACTTGATTGATCGTGTAGGCCTGAACGGTGTTTCCTCCGAGTCCATTGTAATTATTCGCCACATAGACAAATTTCCCCGAGGGATCACAGGCAACACCCCAAGGAAATGCTCCCGTTGCGGTTGTTCCCACCGAGGTCAATGCTCCGGTACTTGCATTGATCGTGTAGGCTTGAACGGTGCTTGAACCAGCATTCGTCACATACACGAATTTCCCTGTGGGATCACAGGCGACAAAGTAGGGACTAGTTCCCGTTGCTGCCGTCCCGACCGAGGTCAATGCTCCGGTACTTGCATTGATCGTGTAGGCCTGAACGGTACTTGAACTCAGATTCGTCACATACACAAATTTTCCTGTGGGATCACAGGCAACGCCGATGGGAATACTCCCGGTCATTGCTGTTCCCAAATTGCTGAAATTGTGTGAAAATACAATTCCTGCCATACTTACACTTCAGCAGACATATTTTTTGGCGCAAAAAAATTATGCATCATGTTCCCCAATACGTCACATTTCTTGGAAGCATGGTTGTTATTTTTTTATTTACTTGATAGGGGGTAATACGGGAAGTATTTATTTTTGTGTCCGGATTTATTGATGGCTGAGAAACCTGATAGTCAAATTGCGTCAAGGCCAATCCGGCATATCCTGAAGTCGCTGCCGCCAAATATCTATTTCTGTTTGAAATAGTTGCTAATTGCAAAGTAGAATCGGAAGAATATGTATTAATATATGTCAATGCACCGGTTGATTGATTGATAGAATATACTTCTATTGCAGATCCATTATTGTAATAAAAAACTTCCGAACGTGAATCAACTGCAGAATAATATGTAAAGCCTGTTGATCCATAATTTCCAACAAGTGTCAACGCCCCAGTTGACTGGTTGATAGAGTATGAAAATATGGAAGATGGTAAAGCAGGGCCAATAAAACAGGCGTATAAAAATCTATTGTATGTATCAACTACTAAATCAACACATTGCTCAGTAGAGGCAGGAGATATTGCCGATCCAACTGCAGTCAAAACTCCTGTTGTTTGATTTATGGAATATGCTTGCAATATTCCCGCAATGCCGTTATTACTTCCTCCAACATACAGGAATTTTCCTGTGTTATCGCTTTTTGTAACATATGGCCGTGTCATTGTTGCAGGAAGAGTGGTTGTACCTAAAAACGTAAACCCTATATAAATTGTGTACGTTTGAACAGTGTTATCACCATAATTCACCACATAGACAAATTTTCCCGTGGGATCGCAAGCAACGTGGTAGGAAGATGTCCCCGCTGTCGCTGTTCCCACCGAGGTCAATGCTCCGGTACTTGCATTGATCGTGTAAGCTTGAACGGTATTTGAGGCCACATTCGCCACATACACAAATTTCCCTGTGGGATCACAGGCAACGCCGTAGGGACAAGTTCCTGTTGCCGCTGTTCCCACCGAGGTCAATGCTCCGGTGATTGCATTGATCGTGTAGGCCTGAACGGTGTATGGACCAAAATTCGCCACATACACAAATTTCCCCGTGGGATCACAGGCAACGCCTTGGGGATTATTTCCCGTTGCCACCGCTCCCACCGAAGTCAATGCTCCGGTGATTGCATTGATCGTGTAAGCTTGAACGGTGTTGTCAATAGCATTCGTCACATAGACAAATTTTCCCGTGGGATCACAGGCAACGCTTTGGGGACCACTTCCCGTTGCCGCTGTTCCCACCGAGGTCAATGCTCCGGTACTTGCATTGATCGTGTAGGCTTGAACGGTGTTTCCGCCCACTCCATTGAAAGCATTCACCACAAACACGAACTTTCCCGTGGGATCACAAGCAACGGCGTAGGGAGTTGTCCCCGTTGCTACCGCTCCCACCGAGGTTAATGCTCCGGTACTTGCATTGATCGTGTAGGCTTGCACGGTGTTTGAACCAAGATTCACCACATAGACAAACTTTCCCGTGGGATCACAAGCAACGCCGTAGGGATTTGTCCCCGTTGCTGCCGTTCCCACCGAAGTCAATGCTCCGGTAGTTGCATTGATTGTGTAGGCTTGAACGGTATTTGTACCAGTATTCGTCACATACACAAACTTTCCCGTGGGATCGCAGGCAATGAAGTAAGGAGCAGTCCCCGTCCCCGTCGCCACCGTTCCCATAGAGTTCAATGCTCCAGTATCGTCTTTTACATCAAACCTTTTTAATTGATTTACGTCACTTTCTAGAGCATAAAAAAATCTTCCATATGATTCAAAAGTTATACTTGCCTTACTACTAGCGGCTGTAGTAATTGTGTAGGCTTGAACGGTGGCTGAACTCTGATTCGCCACATACACAAATCTGCCGGTTGGATCAGACGCAACACCCCAAGGATTTGATCCCGTTGCCGCTGATCCCATCAAAGTCAATGCTCCGGTACTTGCATTGATCGTGTAGGCTCGAACGGTACCTGAAGTATAATTCGTCACATAGACTTTCCCCGTGGAGTCACAAGCAACGGCGAAGGGATTAGTTCCCGTTGCCACCGCTCCCACCGAAGTCAATGCTCCGGTACTTGCATTGATCGTGTAGGCTTGAACCGTGTTGTCACCAGAATGCGCCACATAGACAAACTTCCCCGTAGGATCACAGGCAACGCTTTGGGGACCACTTCCCGTTGCCGCTGTTCCCACCGAGGTCAATGCTCCGGTAGTTTGATTGATTGTGTAGGCCTGAACGGTGCCCGATGCACCGATAGAATTCGTCACATACACAAATTTCCCTGTGGGATCACAGGCAACACCGTAGGGGCCAGCTCCCGTTGCCGCTGTTCCCACCGAGGTCAATGCTCCGGTACTTGCATTGATCGTGTAGGCTTGAACGGTCCATGGAGTATAATTCGCCACATACACAAATTTCCCCGTGGGATCACAGGCAACGCCTTGGGGATTATTTCCCGTTGCTGCCGTCCCGACCGAGGTCAATGCTCCGGTACTTGCATTGATTGTGTAGGCTTGAACGGTGGCTGAACCAGTATTCGTCACGTACACGAATTTTCCCGTGGGATCACAGGCAACGCCTTGAGGACTTGTCCCCGTTGTCACCGCCCCCACCGAGGTTAATGCTCCGGTAGTTGCATTGATCGTGTAGGCATGAACGATACTTGAACCCTGATTCGTCACATAGACAAATTTCCCCGTGGGGTCACAGGCAACGCCGGTGGGATAAGTTTCCGTTGCCGCTGTGCCCACCGAGGTCAATGCTTCAGACAATAACGACGCAGATAGCACTCTTTGCCTTTCAATAAATTCGCCAGTGGTTATGCTGTAAGAAAATCTAATCCAATAAAAACCAGTCTCTGACTGTAATTTGACAAAAAGTTCATTTTTTTGCGGATGAAACACAGCGCTATATATGGTATTGCCGCTAGAAACTGTATGTTCTCCTAGTTTTATTAAATAATCATTATTTATTTTGTATAATACGCCTTTGTCCGCGCCTCCAACATACATTAAAGTCCTTGTTTTGTCAACAGCGACGCATTGTGAACCAGATTGTGCAATACGACTGTATCCCGAAACATAATTTCCAACTTCACCAACATCTTTATATCTATAATAATATGTAGATCGTATAAAACTTTTGGAAGAACTGGTAAATGGATACGAGTATGCGTTGTTTTTTATTTTACTTAAGGACGACCGCGGCAAGGAAAAGGATTTGGAAGAACTGGTAGAAATATTGTTTAGGTAATTTGTCGAAAGAGGAAACAATTCGCAAAGGCGATATGAAAAATTATTAGAAATTTTATTTTTTGAGGATACAGAATAATAAGAAATAATGGGAGTAAAATAACGCTGAACGGTGTTTGAGCTATTATTCGCCACATAGACAAACTTCCCCGTGGGATCACAGGCAACGCCGTAGGGACTAGTTCCCGTTGCTGCCGTCCCGACCGAGGTCAATGCTCCGGTACTTGCATTGATCGTATAGGCCTGAACGGTGTCTGCATTAGCATTCGTCACATACACAAACTTCCCCGTGGGATCACAGGCAACACCACGAGGAGCACTCCCCGTTGCCGCTGTTCCCACCGAGGTCAATGCTCCGGTGATTGCATTGATTGTGTAGGCCTGAACGGTGTTTGAAACATAATTCGTCACATACACAAACTTCCCCGTGGGATCACAGGCAACACCACGAGGAGCACTCCCCGTTGCCACCGCTCCCACCGAGGTCAATGCTCCGGTGATTGCATTGATCGTGTAGGCCTCAACGTCGAATGAAGTAGCAATCGTCACATACAAAAACTTCCCCGTGGGGTCACAGGCCACTTCATAGGGAGTTGTCCCCGTTGCTTTTGTTCCCACCGAGGTTAATGCTCCGGTACTTGCATTGATTGTGTAATACTGAACGGTGTTTGAAACTCGATTCAACACATACACAAATTTCCCTGTGGGGTCACAGGCCACTCCATAGGGATAAGTTCCCGTTGACACTGCTCCCACCGAAGTCAATGCGCCGGTACTTGCATTGATCGTGTAGGCCTCAACGGTGCCAAAACTAAGGTTGGTCACATAGACAAATTTCCCCGTGGGATCACAGGCAACACCGGAGGGAGCTGATCCCGTTGCGGTTGTTCCCACCGAGGTCAATGCGCCGGTACTTGCATTGATTGTGTAGGCCGAAACGCTGGCTGAGCTATTATTCACCACATAGACAAATTTTCCCGTGGGATCGCAAGCAACGTTGTAGGGAGTTGTCCCCGTTGCCGCTGTTCCCACCGAGGTCAATGCTCCGGTACTTGCATTGATCGTGTACGCCTGAACGGTGTTTCCTCCGGCTCCAGTGAAACTATTCGCCACAAAAACAAATTTCCCCGTGGGATCACAGGCAACGCCTTGAGGACTTGTCCCCGTTGCCACCGCCCCCACCGAGGTTAATGCTCCGGTAGTTGCATTGATCGTGTAGGCCTGAACGGTGTTTGAATACTGATTCGCCACATAAACGAATTTCCCCGTGGGATCACAGGCAACACCCACAGGGTATGTCCCCGTTGCCACCGCTCCCGCCGAAGTCAATGCTCCGGTACTTGCATTGATTGTGTAGGCCTGAACGGTGGTTGAATTATAATTCGTCACATACACGAATTTCCCCGTGGGATCACAGGCAACGTTTTGGGGAAAACTCCCCGTTGCTGCCGTCCCGACCGAGGTCAATGCTCCGGTGATTGCATTGATTGTGTAGGCCTGAACGGTGTCTGATTGATTATTCGTCACATACACAAATTTCCCCGTGGGATCACAGGCAACGCCTGTAGGGTTATTTCCCGTTGCCGCTGTTCCCACCGAGGTCAATGCTCCGGTGATTGCATTGATTGTGTAGGCTTGAACGGTGTTTGATAAAACATTCACCACATAGACAAACTTCCCCGTGGGATCACAGGCAACACCGAGGGCACCTGTTCCCGCTGCCGTTGTTCCCATCGAGGTCAATGCTCCGGTAACACTGTTGATCGTGTAGGCCGAAACCGTATATGAACTGCCATTCACCACATAGACAAACTTCCCCGTGGGATCACAAGCAACGCCTCGGGGATTAGTTCCCGTTGCCGTTGTTCCCACCGAGGTCAATGCTCCGGTAGTTGCATTGATCGTGTAGGCCTGAACGGTGTTTGAAACATAATTCGTCACATACACAAACTTCCCCGTGGGATCACAGGCAACACCCCAAGGATTTGTTCCCGCGCTTACAGGATTAACATTGGGAAAATTATATCCAGCATCAATTTGCGCCATGATTAAACCTTCAACAGCAGTCTGCTTGTTGCAAACGCCTGATTACTCGAAGTAGTAAACACATTATTTGAATAATACAATGTGCTTGCAGTGGCAAAAACGACACGAGGACCAGTCACTTGCAAGTTACCCACGAACGCTCCCATGGCGTTGGTGGTGATGGTAACGGTTGCCTGAGTGATGTACGTCGGAAGACCGGGCGTGGCATTGGTTGGATCGGAAAGAAGAACTCTGGCGTTGTAACTTGCCGAACTTTTTCCCTTGGTGGTAATGCAGAATATGCCACGAAACGGCGCGACAAGAAGATCGCCAAGGTAATCGGTTGATGCTTCAACCCTGTGCGAGTATGTGTTTGCCAGCACACCAGTCGTCAGCGTGTTATTGGCCTGTGAAACCAATGCATTGCTCACGCGATGAATCGCCCCGGTGGTCAAGTTACTGATGATCGCATAAATTGTTCCAGTAAGTGAATCAATGTAAAAAGAAGTGGCATTGACTGGAGTGGCACTTGTTGTGGTGTTTACCAAGTTGGCAACATCGTACAGCAGCACTCCTGTATCGGCGGTGAATGAAGACATTCTTTGTGTTTGCGCCGATGCTGCGGTGCCGTTCTGGCTGGCCACATAGCACACACCCGCGTAATCAGGCACTGGAGTGCCCCATGCGGCGGCAAATGCCAACGTGGTGGCACTCGGGTGAATGCCTGCATTTGCCGTGTATGTCGAACGATTCACCATTGTTACCGTTGGCCTCAACATCACTTGGCGTGATGAGGCATACACGTACTTGTTGTCAATGCCAAGATATCCGCTTCCCATCATGCCAATGGTTGCCGTAGCCGACGCTGCGGTGGTATATCCTGTTCCGCCATAGATGACCGTAATTGCGCCAGCAGGAACGCCTGTGGTCACACCAATGGACAGAAGAGCGTAGTTGCCGGAAGTCGACAGACTGAAATACAATGTTCCCGTCTGACCGCCAAGATATCCCGTGCCTCCGGCACTTATTGTTGCAGCGGTGATTACACCGGACGATGCTGTGGTCGTGACAGTCAATCCTGATCCTGCCGTATTTGGAAAGGTCAGTGAAGTTGCTGCCAACGTTTCCGTGTCAATCTTTACAAGACCAAAATATGTTGCGCCATAAAGCGTCCGTTCTCCATCAAACAGGAGATCAATGACTGACGTGTTTGCCGTAGCCGTAGGATTTGTCCACGCAAGCGTTGGAGCGACCGTACCGGAAGACATGGGCCAGTAATAAATGCCCTGCTGGTTGCAAGCCCAGAGGTTATCACCAATGGCGATGACCTTGCTTGCCTGACTCGTAAGCGCCGAACTTGCCACTGGAGTGGACATCTTGTTGGCACCATACGTAATGGTACCGATTTCCGATCCGCCATTCAGCGGAAGAATGGCGCAATCGGTATTTGTTCCAGTAGAAGAAACCCAACCTCCAGTACTGTCCAGAGGAATGGTAATCGTATCCAAATGCGATCCGATTGTTCCGGTAACGCTCAAGTTGTATGTTCTGCCAAACGGCATGTACTTGGTGCTTGCATCCACGGAAATGGGCGATGCATACACCTTGCTTGAAGAGGTGTCCCATCCATACGTCATGTTGTAGTACGATCCAAGATGAAGAAGGTTCGAGTCAACGGTGATGGCCACTGTTCCGGATGGATACACCGGAGGATACATTCCGCGATTGGTAACTGGAGCGTATAGCGCAGCAGCGGCAGCGCCAGTCAATCCGTCCTGTGTCCTCGGGAACGCATACATGATTCTGCTTACGGCCGTTAATTTGCCGTGCGGAGTGCCCATCATCACGCTGCTCGTCCATGCCCAGCATGGTGCGTTATTGGCAACGGTATCTTCGGGCACCGCACGTTCAAACTCGAATACGCCAGTCCACATGTCTGGCTCCGACTTGATGTAGGGCCAGATCACCAAATGCCTTGCCGATGCGCCGACAAAAATAAAACAATCCTTCAGATCATAATGCTGGGCAAATGCTCCTGCACCAGTCCACGATTCATTGGTGGCAACGTGCGTTGATGCATTCCAACTTTCACAAGTGGAGGTATAAAATGTGGATTTTACGACATCCCAGCGCAAAATAAAATATTTGTATGTTGTCGCATCTGCATTCAGCACTCGATACACATACGTATAAAGCGGAGAAAAAGTACTTGTCGTACCAAGTCCGGGTACAGAGTTGGCGACATAATCATACTGCGTCCACCCAAGCGTGGTAATTGCCGTATTGACACCGGAAAAAATATTCGTGAACGTCACTTCGTTCGAGATATTTACCCGATAGCTATTTGCCCCATACAGATAATTTGTTACGGTCATTCTTTGCTCCCTGAATTATGGCTGAGTATAGTATAGCGTAATGGATGCATCTGAGGCTCCATTTGATGACACTGTGTCAATGTAGATGGCGTCACTTGATGTAGATGCAGTGGTGATTGTAACAATGGAAGAAACGTATTGATTTTGCGCAATGGTCAACGTGCCAATTGTCGTGGCATTTTCGCGAAGAGTAAAAACAAGCGCTCCTGTGGTTGGCGCAACGGAGCAGGAAGCATACGCGGTGGTGATGATAATGTTTGCGGGAGGAGACCATCTCGGACTTGTCTGTACAAGCACTGGTCCGATGATATTGTAGGTCTTTGAATATATTGTTGATCCGCCACTTCCTCCCGTGCCGTTCGATGCGGCAGTGATTCTTCCTTGGGCATCCACGGTGATATTGGCACTGGTATATGAAGCGGGTGTCACCGCGGTGTTTGCCAAGGCTACGGTGACCGCAGCAGAACCGTCAAAACTGGTTCCACTCAATCCCGTTCCAATGGTCAAAGCATTGGTGGTTGTACCTCCTCCACCTCCGCCTCCCGTGCCGTTCGATGCTGCGGTAATGCGACCTTTCGAGTCAACAGTAATATTTGCATTGGTATACGAAGCAGGTGTCACCGCAGTATTTGCCAGTGTCAGGGTAATCGCCGTCGTGCCCGAACCAGAGGCGTCTCCGCTCACGGTAATCGATTGGTTTCCTGTCAGGTACGTCGAGGTATCCAGCGACCATGTATCAGCAGCCGTCTTCTTCAGAAGACCCGATGTCCCAGACAGACCGGCAATCGCCGTCAGGTCAGCGTCGAGAGGCTGGGCATCGGTAATTCCGTAACCAGTCAGGGTGGTTGGATTTGTTCCGGCAGTGATCCGGCCCTTCGTATCTACCGTGACGCTTCGGTATGTACTGGCGCTGACTCCCGTTGTAGCCAGTGTCAAAGTAATCGCGGTCGTGCCTGAACCCGCTGCATCTCCGCTCACGGTAATCGACTGGTTTGCCGTCAGATATGTCGAGGTATCCAGCGACCATGTATCAGCAGCCGTCTTCTTCAGAAGACCCGCTGTTCCGACAAGACCGGCAATCGCCGTCAGGTCTGCATCCAGAGGCTGGGCATCGGTAATTCCGTAACCTGAAAGGGTCGTAGCCGTAGGCCCAGTCGTGCCGTTCGATGCTGCGGTAATGCGTCCTTTCGAGTCAACAGTAATATTCGCATTGGTATATGAGGCGGGTGTCACCGCAGTATTTGCCAGTGTCAAGGTAATCGCGGTTGTTCCCGAACCAGAAGCGTCTCCGGTAACCGAGACGGACTGATTTCCTGTCAGATACGTCGAGGTATCCAGCGACCATGTATCAGCAGCCGTCTTCTTCAGAAGACCCGATGTCCCAGACAAACCGGCAATCGCCGTCAGGTCAGCGTCGAGAGGCTGGGCATCGGTAATTCCGTAACCTGAAAGGGTCGTAGCCGTAGGCCCAGTCGTGCCGTTCGATGCTGCGGTAATGCGACCTTTCGAGTCAACAGTAATATTCGCATTGGTATATGAGGCGGGTGTCACCGCAGTATTTGCCAGTGTCAAGGTAATCGCGGTTGTTCCCGAACCAGAAGCGTCTCCGGTAACCGAGACGGACTGATTTCCTGTCAGATACGTCGAGGTATCCAGCGACCATGTATCAGCAGCCGTCTTCTTCAGAAGACCCGATGTCCCAGACAAACCGGCAATCGCCGTCAGGTCAGCGTCGAGAGGCTGGGCATCGGTAATTCCGTAACCAGTCAGGGTGGTCGGGTTTGTCCCGGCAGTGACCCTGCCCTTGGTATCAACGGTAACGCTTCGGTAGGTACTAGCACTGACCCCCGTTGTTGCCAATGTCAAGGTAATCGCGGTTGTTCCCGAACCAGAAGCGTCTCCGCTCACGGTAATGGACTGGTTTGTTCCGTTTGACCAACTTAGCACTCCGCTTGAACTGGAAGACAAAACCTGACCTGTTATTGGCGCAGAGGAAGGCAATGTATAAACCATACTTTGTGTAATAGTGTCGGGACGCTTTATAGAAATAAAATTACTCGAAGAAATAATGTCTTTAAATCTCAGCATTCCATCTGTTTGCAGCGTTCCGTATTGATCAATAAAAATATTTGGATCTGGATCATACGATTTAAAAGCAACTGAAATTCCTTGAGAAGTTGAAAAAAATACGGTGTCAGATATATTATCTCCAACTCCTATTATAATTCCAGAGAGAGGATCAACAGTGAATATTGTTTCATCTCGCACGTTTCCGCTGGCAATAGATGTTCCGGAGTAAAGTACATTGCTCCAATATGCGGGAAGAAAAAATTTGAATGCATCTCTATTTTCCACGCCATCGACAAAAGTTTGCTTAGCATTCCAGTTGTTATACATGCTGGTATTCAATGACAAAGTGACAGCATCTGATCCATCAAAAGTATTTTTTGAACCACTAAGTCCATTGCCAAAAATTAACGGATTTGAATTGGCAGTTGAAGAAGCACTAATGGTTATATTTCCTGAATTGTTAGCAATTGAAACATTTGCTCCCGCTGTCAATTGAGCTAATTGAAACCCTGTTCCTGTGCCGATAAGCAACTCCCCGTTGCTTGGCGTTGCAGTTTGTCCTGTGCCGCCATAATTAACATTAATTGCAGAAGCAAGCCATGAACCAGAAACAATATTTCCTAGCGCAGAATTGCCTGACCCTACATATAACGCATAATTATTCGTCGCGCCAGTTGGTGAATCGACATATATTCCATAAGAATTTACTGAGTTTGTTATTGAAGTTTCTACAAATAATCCATACGCATTTGTCAGTGAAAGATTTGATAGCGTGCCTGTTTTTTTGGGCACGCCAAAAATATGCTGCGTTGCTGCATTAGTTATGGTCATTCCAGAAACTAATGCGTTAAAATTGCTAGACTTGTAACTGTTTGCATGAAAATCTGAAACAGTCAACATAGGTAATAATGTTGTAATTGCGGCTGTGGATGCCGCAACATTTATGCCATTTACATACATTGTGGACGCAGAAACACTGAGAGACGTAGCAGACAAAGTATTTTTTGGAGTAGATTGAATAGTTAATCCATAGTTTACTTCCGAAGAAGTTCCTACAGCTAGTCCTCCTGTAACGACTTGACTACCAACAAGATCGAACCTGTTGGTAGCCGTAAAACTTGTCTGAGGCATTTTCTATCCTTACGATACTTCTAAGGTAGTAATTGACGCCGCCCAGAGTGTAGTAGAAGCAACCTCACTTGTAACACTAATTAATATGTTATTTGAACTTCCGCAAGTTACATCAATAGTTGATGCGTCAAGAGCTCCATCGCCGAATGCGGAAACAATTGGATCGGCAACCATTGTTGCTCCTCCCGATCCTCTCTTGAATGTCGTGACAATATCCCATGAGGCAGATGCGGTATTAGCAGCGTTGTACGCAATGATCTTGATAGATGTCGCCCATGTCGTGTTTGCAGGAATGATAACTTGATCAGTATTGTCTGCGCTCCACGCTGCGCCACTGACTGTCATTTTTGTAGCATTAGTCGAGGCAGTAGACATTCTCATGGTATAAATACCCGCATTTACTTTCACTCCGTTCGCCGTGTTATTGTTCAGCGATGATTGACCGAAAGCAAGCGCAGAAGAGCCAATGTTATAGGTGCTGAGTACTTTTTGCGAAGAACCTCCATTAGCGAAAATATACAATTCGCCCGAATTGGTATACAGACGAGTGTCTCCAGAGGCTGTTCCCGCAGTGCCAATTCCATCTTTGAAATTGATGCCAAGCGCACCGTCCGTAGTGACAAATCCACTTGCAGTAACCAATCCTGTGGAACTTAACGATGTTGCATTTGATGCGCCAATATTTCCGCTACTATAAAGAATGGTTCCTCCCGATCCAAAATTTATTGTGGAATTATCTGTTCCGGTAAATGTGAGCGTATTGTTTATTGTTGCAATTTTTCCATCTGCAATAGTTAATGTTGCGCTGTTCGCGGGGGCAGTGATGATAAGCTTATTCACTGATGTTGCTGTAGCAGCACCAATGTTGGGTGTTGTAAGTGTAATTCCGCCAAGAGTCAAATCTCCGCTTGCTCGGTTAAGGGCAATGCCTGTAGTTCCGATATATACAGTAGAGTTGCCAAGAACTCCGCTTGAAATTGTTCCTGAAAGATTACCTGCCGTAAGACTTGTAAGATTTGCTCCAGAAACTGCGCCAAAAGAACCAGACCAAGTTCCACTCGAAATTGTACCAACGGTTGTTATTGATGATTGGCCGACATACGAGGAAGAAATATCAATGCTATCAGCAGCGACACTGATTCGATTTGCTGTTCCTACTACGTTCAGTGTTGAACCGGTTTTTGTCAGTCCATCTCCGGCACTTACAGCGCCCGCTCCGCTGAATTGGGTGAACGTCAGTGCATCTGTTCCGATAGCAATCACACCATCGTTGGTCAAAGTCCATCCAGTATCTGAATATTCAGTTCCCTGCTCAACAAAGAAAAACGCATTTGCTGAAACATTTGATGAACTGTCAAAATCTGTTGCCCTTGTCCATGACCCAGAGGATACAACGTAGATACCGTTTTGCAAACCTACAGTCTGATTTTTCACAAGAATCCGATTGCCAACGGTCAAAGTTCCTGCGGTATCAAGTCCTGCCTGATTTGCTGTTCCTGTAAGATTAATATTCCCATTGGTTGTCCATTGCACCGACGGATGAACGTCAATTCCTTGAACAAGACTGTCCACATAACCTTTGTTTGCTGCATCTGTGGATGCAGTAGGCGTGGCAACATTGGTGATACGCTTGGACGAAACATCAACAGTTCCGGTGCCATTTGGCGCAAAAGTAACACTGGTGTTTGTTCCCCCGGCCGTAAAGGTCAGTGCCCCTGCACCAGTGATAGACCCATTTGCTACATTAAGAGTTCCATTGAAAGTAGTTGTGCCGCCAGATGCTCCAATACTTAATGTTGTCGCCGCTTTTGCAAAATTTACTTCTGTTGCAATTGTGTTAATAAGATCAAAAGATGTAGATCCCGTTACAATGGAATCCGTTACAAAAATACTTCCTTCTGAGTAAACACTGTAATTTAGAGTTCCGCCAACGGTGGGTTTTTCAACATACAGGGAATACGCATTTGTTGTAGTTCCAGAACTGTTTGTAGGCTTGGAAATAAACAAGGAAGTGGAAGATGCAAGCAATCCAGATCCTGAGACAGGGCCAGAAATTTTTGCGCCATAAATATTTCCTGCAACCGCACCCGTTGTCGTAGGTCCAGTTACAGTAAGTGAGGCACTTCCAATTGTGGAAAGATTTGTGCGATTGACAACAAGTCCGCCCACATTATTAACGCCCTCAATAGGCGAACTAAAGGTCGTTTTGTTGTTTGCAGAAAATGTTGTTATCGGCATAATGAACCTCCCTCATTTGATAATAATCAATAATACCATCTTTCGTGATTATTTTATTGGCAAAAATTATGACAAAATACACAAGGCTTCAAGCATCACGAAATCTCAGTTGTTGTTACTGTTGCAATCCAATTCAACGTACCTGCCAAAGCAAATCCGGCGCAAGTAATATTCAACCCTCCATTTATTAAATCTTCGGAGTACAATATAGATGTTTGGGAAAGAGCAGAGTCGGAAATCATTGAACCCATAGAATTATTAATAATTAAAACCGTACTTGCTGAACTCCCTCTCCGTGCCAGCAATGCAAATTCCCACGATGCCGCAGATGTTCCAGTTCCTGCAATTGTGGCACAAATTACTATTTTGCAAAAATAAGTCGTATAATTTTTAAATGTCACGATATTTCCTACCGTGGCAGATGGCAACCCATCTGTTGTGAGACGCACACTTCCTGCGTTGTTCGTTGATCCTTTTAATGTAAATATTTTTACAAACGGACTTGTTGTGTTTAAACTGCTTAAGTTTGTAGAAACTCCAGATAAGACAGGCATCACGTAACCTCCGTTGTTTGCACTGTAGCAACCCAATTGATCGTCTGCCCTGACAACCCAAGCACTTGCAAAAGCAAACCTCCACGAACTGTATCTGCGTCAATATTGACTGATGTCTGTGTCAAATCACTATCTGCAACAACTTCATATTGCGTTATTCCGACTAGGGTTGTTGACGCTGCCGAATTGCCTCTTCGCAACAAACCGGACACTGTCCACATTCCTGCGCTTAATCCCGATCTATTTGCTATGAGATTGATCGAAAACGTGCAACTGCTCTGATTATTAACCGTTACGGTGTTAACGATAGATGGCGCTGCGCCATCTATCGTTAATGTTGCATACGCTAGGCTATTCGTCGTGGTCTTTTTCAAGACCATCATTGAAAATTGTGCATTTGCAGGGCCAATGTAAAAAGGATTTGCAATAACCGATTGAGCCTCACCACCAATGACGGTGATGTCGATGGTAGAGGTTTCCAGATTATTGACAATGGAAACGCCAGAAAGGAAATTCAGCGTGCTTTGGGCACCAATGAGCGTTCCGTTTGACTTGATCGTTACCGGCCACGTTGAGGGAGTGCCGTGAACGTGATCAAAAGGCGCGGCAAAAGTAGAAATACCCACTTGGGCAAGGCTGCCGATGGAAAGCGTGGAAGGGAACCCGGACTTTCCAAGAGCCAGCCCTATGGTTGCCTCAGCAACCGCAGGGGTGGCCATCGCCTGTCCGGCAAAACTGTTGCTCATGGCTTGCACTTCCTGCGTGACAGGAAGTACAAGCTCGGGAACAAAGCCCGATGCCGGGACAGTGATGACCCATTCAAGCCGGTATGATGCACCTATTGCAACAAAGATTGACCGGGAAGACGGGGTAATGGTGTAGGAACCCGGAATCTGGCTATCGGCAGGAACAATTGTCAACGGCAAGCTGACGGAATCATATGCGTCCTTGACAATCAATGTCACCAACGCATTGTTAATGGGTAATTGATCGCGGGAAACAGAAATGGAAAAAGTTGTTGATGCTCCCACAACAGGGGAAGACACCCACGTTTTTGCGGATAACGCTGGACCAATTTGTGGGTGAATTTGCGTGTTGTAGAGATTCATCAAAAACTTTACTCATTACTCGTTTTTCGAAGGCACAATTTCAAACGCTGCATCAGGGCCACTTGTTATCGATTGTGCAACATCAGAGGGGACTGATGCATAACCATTGTCATCAAGACTGAGGATATAGTTATGAACTCCTCCCCATTGCATTGATGTGGTAATTGCACGATGATCCTCAGTCCAATGAATGAACTTTATTGTAACAGATTTCTGACTAGCAAGATTATCTTCAAAGATTCTTATTTTGTCCTGTGTTTGCTCACGAACAAAGAGTTCCTGATTCTGAATGATTTCTTCAGTTGTAACAACATTCTTTGCCGCAGATTCTGCCAACGACGCAACCATTTCTGGATCTGATCCATTTTCAATTGCAGCAATCACTTGCTTGCCAATCTCAGATTGAGCCTGTGCAACTTCTTCCAAACGTTGCTTGGCTTTCATCGCTCGTTCTACCGCATTCCCACGTCCCATAGTACAGTCCTTTTTTAATGTGACAGAAAACGCCTGTGCCCGTAACCCGCAAGTTGCGGTAACGGAACACAGGCGTTTTGCTAGCCCGATAGATTATACCGGATTCTTACGTAAGCGCACCCACGTTCTTGAAGATGAACTGACGTTCTTCCGCCTTGAGAACCAGTGTATGGTACAGAAGAAGCAGATACTCAAACGTTGTGCTTGTCGGAGCAAGCGGCATCTTGAGCAGCGGCGACATCTGGGCGATACAAAGATCGGCAGCGTTGCGATTCAACAACGGAGCAATGTTTGTTCCGGGTCGAATATTGTTGTACAGTTCAGGAGTTCCGTTACGGTCGATGAAAACTACTCCGCCAGTCGGAATTGTAGCAGGAACTGGAACGTAGCCGACATACTGCCAACGAGGATCACTAACGCTTGGTGCAGAACCACCAGAAGCCGTATCGCATCGGTAGATACGAAGTGCTCGCGCAGCTCCCTGCGTGTTGCTAAGGTTGTACTGAATATTGACTATGATCTCTTGCCCCACCAACGAACCGGCAGTGGATGTGACATTAACAGCTCCGGTTGTCCACGCAGCAGATCCACTTGCAACGGTTGTACCAACGGCGCTGGTGGCTGTACTCTCTCCAGCGTCCGAAACCGCGGAGACTGCATAATGATACGTAGCAGCAGCAGTCGGAAACGAAGAACCAGTCGCTGCAGATCCCGCAGCGTTAGCACCTTGCGCCGTAAGCGTAAGAGCCTGAGCTGCAGCCTTCAAACCAAGTGGCGCAGTAGGAGCATTAAGATCACCAGCACCTTGCGCGTAGTCCAGTGTGTATCCCGACTCAACCGGCTCTGTGAAGATCGACCACTCGAAAGGAATGACACCGAACGATGTTGCCTGACCCACGACAGAGAGACCAGCAATCAGGTTGGTTCGCGCCGAAGTAGAAAGCTCAGAACGATCAACCGATGTTCCGGGGCCAGTGATGGTGCTGGGCGAGCCTTGCGAATAGATCGTGCTGTACCGCAGCTTGCCAAGATCCTCGATATTGCGAGGCGACATGAACAAGGTAAGATCCTGAAAGTTCAGCAACTTGCCTTCTGTCACAAGCTTCGCTGCAACATTCGCAATCGCGTCAAGAGTGAGCGGCTGCCCCTTCATGTCGATGACATTCTGCGAACGGGCCTTGGTCAACTGCTTGAGAATTCCACTGTAGTTGCTATCGACATTGTTGTCGTCAAGGATCGCATCGTCGCCGTACATGACAGCCCGCTCAATCCGCTGCATGAAGTCCATGGTACGACCAAGCTGATCCTCAGCAACCGGATCCATCGACATTCCACCAAGGATATTCGTCAGAACAACCGGATGGGTAACCCCACCCTTCGTTCCGAGGAACTTGATGTATGCCCCGTTTCTCTGCCACTGACCGGATCCACCAGTAGGCTTGTCGCCTTCCTTGAATCCGAACGCACCACGGGTCGAACCGTAACTCTTGCGACGGTTCCACTGATAGAACGGCTGCTTGCTAGGCTCCTTGTGGAGCCAGCGGAAAATCTTGAGATGCTCCGCTGTCGCAAGAACACTCGTCATGGTATTGTCAAGATTTTCAAGACGCAAGGCAGTGGCCTGACCCGGCTGCAAGTTCCCCGACGTGACGGCTCCATTTCCCCATTGATTCGGAAATGTGCCACCACCGGCACCACCCTGATAGGACGCACCGGTGCCAAGCGCCTTGGAAATCTCATCGACGATATCGTCGCCACCGAATTGATTCCTCGACCAGTCGCGGACAATCATGTCGAACGACTTGTTCAAGGGTTCGGGCTTCTTGAAGCCCTGAGGAAGTTCCGTTAACAGTGACATTTATGTTCTCCTTACTCTTTCTCAGCTTAGTTTTGGGCTTTTTCTGCAATACGCCGCTGAAGCGTTTCTGGAAGTTGACGGTACACCGTTACCGGCCCACTTACAGGACTATCGGTTTCGCTCAACCAACGAAGCGCATCGGTAGGCGTAAATTCGCCAGCGTTGACCGCTTCCTGAATGACCGTGCCGAGCAGCGACTTTGTAAGCTTCTGCTCAAGACCGGCATTCGCCACAACGGCGCTTCCTGTCTCGTCAACAAAAGCATTTGAACGACGCAGTGCATTGCCCTCAGCAAGAACCTTGCCGTTCATGACAATCCCCGGAGAAGGCCGTGTCGCTGCAGACTTTTGAAGACCGCCGTCTCCTCTCTTTGCAAGAGAGGCGGTTGACTTCGCCATTCTTTCAAGACCGAACGCCATTGCTGCCTGAGACTTCACAACTGTATTGACTGCATCCGCAAGGATGGCAGTTGACTCGCGCTGGTCACGACGAACCTGCGCGACATCTTCGGAAATTTCGGAAAGAAAACGGCCAAAGACATTGACCATTTGCGCCAATTCCCGACTGGCTTCCACAACGTCTGCCACTCCGCCACCATTCGGGCCACTGACAAGAGCCTTGTGGATCTTCTCGACGGTACGCTTCTGACGTTGCATTGACCGAGAAAAAGACTTCTCTTCCCTGTGATGAACTGGCTGGGCATAGTCAGCGCCGTCGTCATCGTCGTCGTCAGGATCTTCAGGATCTTCAGGCTCTTCAGCCTTCATCCAACCTTTTTCAGCCTTGCGCTGCTTGCGACTACGAATGTATTCGGCAAGGGTCATTCCCTGTCCGTCATCGTCATCATCGTCGTCATCGTCATCATCGTCGTCATCGTCATCATCGTCATCATCGTCATCATCATCGTCGTCGTCGTCGTCATCATCATCGTCATCGTCATCGTCGTCATCAGGCTCTTCAGCCTTCATCCAACCCTTGCGATTATTCTGATCGTCATCATCATTGTCATCATCATCATCATCATCATCATCATCATCATCGTCATCGTCATTCATATTGCCCTGATCATCATAATCCTGATCATCATCATCCTGATCATCATTGTCCTGATCATCATCGTCGTCATCGTCATCATCAGGCTGTTGCCGCTTCTTGTTCTTCATGTTGCGAAGACGATCCATGCGCTCACGCATGCTTTGCTCACCAGCACGTTGCTCGGCTGTATGCTCCGATGCCTCGTCCTCGTCAGCCATGTCATCATCGTCATCTTCGGCCTTGTAATAACTTTCCGACTTGCCAAGGGTGGGGACTCTTCCGCCCTGCTGATCACGTCCATTTACTCTGGCGGCTGACTTCTGTGAATTGTTAACTCTCATTTCCCCATTCCACTTATCTGGAAGAACGTCATAGTCATCGGTTCCCGATGGGTTCTCTGTGTTTTTTCCAAAAGGAGAACTGACATCCTTCGCTGAAATTCCGTCTGAAACCATCTTGCCTTTTGCAAGGTCAATCAGGCCGCTTACTGCCTTGTCCAACACCGAAAGAGCGTCAGTGATATTCTCTTCAGGTGCAAGGCTCCGATTAAGCCTTCTCCGCGCGTCTGCCATTTCTTTGTTTGCAACGGCCATTTTGTCCTCCTTGGTTCTTTACCGAAATAAGTTCAAATGTTGAGATAAGGCATCAGCGGCCACTCTCGGAGATATACCCAAACAATATACCAAATGATCCAATGCTCCGTGATGACCCTTTACAAATTTGCCATTTTTTTTGCAATTCCTACCATCAGTACAATCAGTATATATCATTTGTATGATATCTTTTGGGCTTATCAGTGTGCTACTCAAAGTTGGAGAAAGTTCTTCCTTTACCAAAGCAGTCACGGAATCTGTACCAATGGTCTTTGTCATTGATGGTGCAAGCGATTTTACCAAATGACTAAAACTTTTAAAAATAAAATGAGGCGCATTGTTGTCAAGCGTGTCCATGAGAACACTGCTGTGCACTTTGAATCCCTGACTCTTAGCAACGACACATCGAGCTACTGCTTGTGCATTGACAGGCTCATGAGTTGTCGCCATATGTCGAACAATGGTTTCTGTCAGAATATTGCCATTTCGTAAACGAACTCCACCTTCGACAGAGAAACCCAATGCCCGGTCGTTTCCTACTCCATGTGCGTTATTCAATGCTTGCGAAAGATTCCACACCGCGTCCGCTCTGGGAATTCCATCAAAAAGCAATCCGCGGAAAAAAGTGCAAGGAAGATTATTAGGCGTTGTTGGCCCTCCCGGCATCTTGATTACTTCAAGAGGCTTGCCAATCTGATCTTCAGGAGCATGAGAGTGGTTCCAGTTCACATACCCTTTTTCAAGCAAGTAGGAACAATCCATCTTGTCCTGCATGACCACTTCGCCTTGCTGATCTTTTTCTTCCGTAGAGGCAATGCCTTCAATAATTCTTCCGGATTTTTTCTCGCCCATTGAATCGGTATATTCACCGACAAAAGACTTGATAAACCGCAAAGGAAACTCAAAGGTCGCGTCCACGCCTTGCGAAAGTAATTCTCTTCTATGGTCTGAAGTATTCATTATTGCACTCATACATGATATTTTACACAAAAAATTTTTTATGCTTACCCTTTCACTATGTTAAATATAGCGAGGGGAATGTAAAAATGCAAAAAAAGCCCGCCGGGGTCTGAACCCGGCGGGCTTTTTGCTCATCGAAAGGTGACGAGCCTTGCGACAAGCGGAACAGAATAATGGTACGAAACCAAGTGTGCCATGCGGGGTTGACAATTGTCAACCCCGATTTACTCCGGACGCGAAACTGCTGCTCGCGCGTTCAACGACTGGAAGAATGATGCTGCTTGCTCTCGTGTGTATTCAGATGCGTCTTCCAGAGAAATGCCCTTGAGTTTCGCAATCTTCTGGGCAATGGCCTCAGTGACTTTTTCATTGCCCACGGAATCAGGAACAGGTCGCGCAGGAACAATTCCGTCCGAGCTTCTCGCAATGGCATCCTGTGAAGATGCAAAATTCCGTGCCCGTTCTGCAAACACTTCGTTGCGGACATTCTCCTCAAGGCCATCGCCACGACCCAGTGCATCCATCCACGCACGCTTCTTTGCGCGGGATTCTGCAATGTGCATGTAAAACGCAGGATTGGAAACACCGTGCACGACATTTGCCGCATTTTTTCGGGGATACGCTGCTCCCATTCCCGAATATTTTCGGAATGGATCACCCTCCCTGAGAGGAGGCATGACGACTTCTGCCTTGATGATGCAAAGATATTCGTTTGCCGCAGTAGGGGAAACCTCAACGGTTGTGTCGGTTGAAATCATTCCTGCGTTACGGATTTCCTCCAGTACCTGATTGTATGACGGGCCAGAATCCCGTCCTCCAAAACTTGGGCGAGAAGCGTAAGCAGCCGGACGACGATCTGAAGACATGACAAAATCTCCTGCCATAGTTTGTGCCACAGTTTGTGGCACAGTGTAACACAAAAAAACACCGCCGGAGCTCGTAACCCCGACGGTGTAGCGTTCTGCACTACCCCTGCAAAAGGTGAACAGATCACGATTAGTATAGTCGATCAAATGGCGTCTGTCAAGGTCACGCCCAGTTGGACGCTGGCCACGGCAAATGAATCTTCCTCAAAATGATCCGTTGTCCAAGATCCCTTCCCCGCTCCCACCTTGGCGCAGGAGGTGCCCAACAGATGAATTCGAAACGAGGCTCATAGGTAACGGCATAGATGTCATCCATGCCGGGGCCACGTCCTGCAACCCATTGAACGGTCTTCCCCAAATCGCCACCAATGACGAAATCGGTGTCCTTTGCCCATACGGTCTCCACTCCGGTAACCGGATTGATCTTGGATATGCGAATGAAGTTACCCATGGGAACATAAAGCAACCGATCCTTTGATCCTCTTTGAAGCAATTCACCGGGATAGGGGAACCCTCGGTTCCATTTGGGAATGATTTTGTCGTAGTCCTTGAAACGACGTGTCAATCCGGGACTTGCCGAACATGACATATCTTCGGGAAGTGCAATGCCATTTTGAAGCCATTGACGACCAGTCCGATCAGAATCCAGACCAGTCACTATTGCTGTAATCGTTTTTGGGTCAAACCAGTACACACCCAACCCTTTGCATCGTATGCAATTCAAATCTGCATTTTCTGGCAAACCGTCAGTTGAACAAGTGCACAATTGTGATTTGTAATGAGTAACCTGCTCTCCATGAGAAAGTACCAATTTCTTGTGCAAATTTATATTGATTGTCATTATTATGATCCCAATGTAACAATTGACAGTCCACCGAGTTTTGTCTTGATCCTCGGGGTTTCCGTAGCAATCCATTGCCGATGCTCTGCAATCGTCGATCCATATGGCCCCTGTGGGTTATAGGAAAACGAACTTGACAGGCCGTCCCGACTTGTAGACTGGCTTCCCAGTCCCCCCTGATATCCCCGTTGTGCTTCAATCAGGATGCTTGCAGCAGCAGTTCTTGCAATAAGTTCACGAACTATTGCTCGATCCCGATCAAGAAGATCAGGCAATCCTATGGTTGCAGAATAATTCCAAAATGCCGGAATATTGCCAAATCCATAAAACATGTAGAATGGAGCAAGCATGGGATGCGTGAATACTGTCCATTGCGCAATGCTTCCAAGGGATGGCACAAGTGTTACAAATCCACTGATCCTGTCAACAGTGGTTGTGAACCACTGACTTTGCACTTGAATTAATTTGTCAACTTGATGCAAACCATACAAGTCATGAATTTTCAAGACCCATTGATACGGTAACTTGAAATTTGGCCAACTCAGTCCGCCTGTAGGCACAAAATAATCCGACGCCCTGCCTATCCTGTCCCAATGATCGTGCATGTGATTTTGCACAGCAGCATCTCCGGCACGCAACGGCATTGTTGTATACAGGTAGGGTTCAAGAGGAAACCCCAGTTGCGACTCGATGGAACCCATGGCATTGTCAATGCGACGATAAATCAATCCGTCAGTCATCTCGTTTTGCACAACAAGGATTTTTTCATTGACACTTGCAGTGGGAAGCAAAATGGGATCAACAGTTACCGAAATGTAATTGGCATCTCCCTCGTCCATGAGCAGGTAGGAAGTTTTGGTGTCTGATGAAACCATGACGGATGATCCACCATCCCATGACAATAACCATGACCCGGAGGAATATGCCAAGACTAATGATTTGATTCCTAGAGATGTATCTGATGACAATTCATCAATGGTGACACCTGTGATTGCCTTGGGCTGAAATTTGACGCCGGTTATTTCCGATGTCCTGAGCGGAACACCGTAACACCAATCGTCCCTTATTTCTCTCATGGTTACTATGGATATGCGTATGGGAACTCTTGCATACCATGCTAGCGAAGAATTTGCGACAGAAGAAACCCTGACGAGATATTCCCCGGCCAGCAACCTTGCAATGCCATCAGCATCAACGTCGTCGATTCCAATGGTAAATGATGCCCTCAGATATCCGTTTGAGGCATCAGTGCTTGTGGCAGTAACAATAGTACTCATTACCGTTGAATATGCGTCCGGCCAATTCAACGACCGCTCTCTTCGCACTTCAAACTTGTACTGCTCTCCAAGCACGATTGTTCCTGCCGTTACCCGCATGGTAACAGTAATTACTTTCATGTCTGAGCGATATTTGCAATATTCTGTTTTGTCCGTACTTATTGCTGCATTTGTTACTGGCATTTTAATCCGTCTTCATGTATTTGTATGAATATTAAAGTTTATTGCTATTTAACCAATCCTCGTATTCTTGATCTTCATTTACGGGTACTTGTGAGGTATTGACAATAGTCTCATCATACCATTCTTCATCTTCATTCTCTACTGCTTGTATTTTTTCGGCAATTAAATTGACATTGTTCTCCAGTGATTTCATCATCCTGTTTACACAGTAATCAGCATCCTGAGTTATTTCTTTGCCGTCAAAATGGAACACCATGTATCCTTTTGATTGCAGCCATGCGTCTTTCCGGCGATCTTTCATCTTGGCTTTGGTGCTGCTGTGCCAGAATTCGCCATCTGCTTCCACGCAGGCCATGTAATCGGGCAGAAGAAAATCAATTGACCAAGGACCAATGCTTGCTTGCTCTATAAAATTAATCCCCTTCCTTAGCAACGCATACCGTAATTGATTTTCAATGCCGGTTGCCTTTTGCAAGGAGGGGGATTTCGGTGTTTGATTTGACCAAGGGTTTCTGGCAAGGTTTCCTTGCCGCTGGCGCGTATTTGATGAAGAGTTCACCGAGCGCATCCCGGAAACCTTTGGTTCCCGAGATGCACGAACGCCTATCCGTTCATCCATGAAAAACGCTCATGTTCCGGATTTCCTCAGTGGCTGGTCAACCCTTGCAACCCTTCTCTCCACTTCGTATCTCGGGATGCCAATCTCCTTGGCTAACAATTCAATCAGATAGTCATCAGACCTGTATGTTGATTGTGATTTGCCAAGGGATGATTGCATTGGCTGCGGATACATCTTGAATGGGAATGGAGTGTTCTCCATTGAGGTAAATGATTTATGGTTTGCTGCAAAAGGGTTTGATGTGTCAATGGCTGCTACCCGTTTATCAGCACTGAGTTTTTCGATTCTTTGAACGCGTTTTTTTGCACTAGGATCAGTAAGATAGTCAGAAATGGGACGCATTGGGAATATCCCTGCGTTCGGTTCTTCGTCTTCGCCTTCCTTGAATTTGTACCAAGGCTTGACCTCTGATTCACCCTCAGTTTCTTGTTTTTCTTTTGCATCTGCTATATCGTCATCTTGAAGTTTACCAAGCACTGTTTTGCCATCCGTGACTTTTTTCGGTACAAATGAAAACCATTTCCCGCCCTCCTTGTATGTGGCTACTGGTCGCCCACCACCCTGTCCTGTATTCGGCTCTCCAGTTTTTGGGGGTTTGCCAATGTCTGCCAACTCTTCAGTCAGCTCCTTGTCGGAGCTACTCCTTCCATACTTTTTTGGCTCTTTCCGTCTATCTTCTGCCATGTCCCTGGCCTCACTTTCCACTTTGCCGTCGTACAAGGCTTCTCTGACCCGCTTGCTTCTTTCCGAAGTTCCCATTTTCGCTGCCATCTGCCCTTCGACGTATTCTTTATCGTCAGGGTGGATACCACTTTGGTATGGCCCTCGAACACGTAATCCCATCGTTTCAGCAGCCTGCAGTTTTGCACTGCCACGACGATCCGCACGCACGGCTGCGGCTCTATTTGCCGCTCCAGCCGCGTATGTATCCGACGCTTTTTTGTCTGCTGTTGATTCTGCTATATTTGCAGTTCTTAGTTCTGCTCGTTGGGCTGGAGTCATGGCATCCCGTTTCAATTCCTCCGGTGTATCTTGCGTCGGATTCAGTCTCGTTAAAGGCTCCATGCGCTTCACGGATTCTCCCGGTTCCGGACGACGTGTCCCTGAAGTAGTGTCAAATTCAAACAGTGGTGCGCTTGGGCTAAGTGCTGATCTTCTGCCCTCTGGACCTTTATAGGGTCGGGGTCTATCCCTACTTTCATAATCTTTTATATCTGTTTCAGTTAGACCTCGTCCACCAACTGCCGCTTTCATTAACATTGACTTTACAAGGCGAACCAGATTTTTACCGTTCCATCGTCCACCCTGCTCGTTATAGGAAAAGAAAACCCACTCGCTTTTCTGCAAGGATCGCTCCTTACCGAATTTGAAATCGCCATAATCCTCAATGATATCAAACAATTCCAGATCTGTCGGCCTTGGCGGAGATCCGCTCTTTGCAAATAATTCAAGATACCCCAATTTCAATGCGTTTGGGGTTACCGACTTCTTCATGGTCTTTTCCTTCTTTTTCTTTTTCTTTTTCTTATCGGGATCAGTACCCAATGACTCGCCTCCAATGAAAACAGTTCCTTGCATCAAATCCAATTCTGCCTTGGAACTTGGCGATAATGTACCAGTAATGTTGTTTGACTTTGAAACTCTTGTCCTTGTAGACATCCGCGCACTCCTTTTATTTAAAAAGATTATATCAATATAGCAAAATAATTATTGCTCACTCAATTAAATAAGGGTCTTGGGAACAGGCGGCAATGTCTTACCGTATGTTTCATGATGCCAATACGGTTCAGTTCTTCCCCCGTTCATTTTTGAAATATGCTGATGAATTTGCGATTGCGTTGATTCAGGATGAAATTCAAGGACTCTTCTTTCATTTGAGTTTGGCTCAACCGGTCTGCCTGCAGAAGATCTTGATTCTGGCCGCTCAAATACATAATCTCCTGTATCCCGGTCTCGTGGAAACGCCCTGTTTCGACCACCATTCAGGGATGACAATACGTTGTTTGCCATTCCTCCTACCTCACTGAGAAATTTACCCATTCCTTTTCGAGGAACTCTTTCAATCCTTACCTTTGGATTTTTTTGCAATTGATGATTTCCGTCATTTCCCATGATCTGATAATTTATATGTTGCCCAAATAGTTTTTCTGATTCTTTATTTATTTTTGGAACATGAATATCAGAAATGTCTCCTAATGTATCGTTCAAATGTTCTGCGTGTGCTCGAATTGCATCATTTCCATAATGCGAATACACTGCTTTTGGATCCTGATGTAATTTGCCTGACTTATCAATTCCATGAAATGAATACCACTTGCCGTCATCATGCAGGGCAAAAGGAACTTGAGTAGTAGTATTGCCAACCTTTATGGTTTTATTGATTATTTTTTGCCCTCTGTACTCAACAATGGTTGACTTTCCATTTGGATGCCACAATGCACCTATGGACTTCGGAGCAATTCCTTTTTCCTCATTTCCCTCGTGATAATCACGCAGTGTAGCGCCGAGATCTTTTCTTCTCATCTCGGCGTTTGTCAAAGACTTTTTGAAATACAGGGACATGTTAGCGACCTGACAGTTTTGACTGTGCAATCTTCAGCGCTTTGTTTACCGTGTTTTTTCCATACGACTTCACAAGGAAATCAATGTCGTCCGAAGTAGATGGCACTTCATTATTCATCATGCTCAAAATTTCTTCGGTGGCAAAAGACAACTTTGTTCCAAACGGAGTAGCCATGCTTTTCAACGCTGGTTGCTGTAGCCTTGAAGGCGCTACGTTTTCTCTTGGCGGAGGTGTAGCGGCAATTCTTGCCACTGGCGCAGGAGGCCTCGTCGGTGCTGGACGCTGTGCATTCTCCCTGTCGCCCGGAGATGCTGCGGGTATGGATGATCGTTGCCCACCGATTTTGTTGGGTGACGGCGTAGCGCCCGCTGCGCTTGCTGCAACCGGACTCTTTGGCGGCCCAGATCCATTGATCGACTGCAATCTGCGAAACTCATTCTGATCAGTTCCCGTAAATGTCGGGTTCGGATTCTTGTCTGTCTTCATCGATGCCACAACACCCTGCATCGCTCCATGCAATTGCACCGGATTCATGTCACCAGACTTTAATCTATTCAACACAGTGGTTGGCAACCTCCGCATCAAATCTCGAACAGGAATTCCTCCAATGGTTCCCCCTCCACTCGCATACTGCCCAACAGCACCGTTGAGGTTGGAACCTTGCTGGGCGACGCTTGTCAGAAGCTGATGAACGGCCATCATCGATTGTCTTGGATCAACGGCCGGACGGTTGTTCCTCCCAAGCGGGCCGGGATTTCTGGGATCTATGGTGGCTTTCTTGAGATTTTTCTTGCTTGCTTCTGGCTTCTTCTTTGCATCATTGGCTTGTTTTTCCTTGCGCAATTTTGCAATATCCTTGTCACGATCCTCGGGATGCTTGGTATGCGATTCCGTTGCGATACGATACAGTCCATTCGCCATGCGCTGCAGAACTACTGATCTGCCATGCAGACCCGACTTCTCATTGTTGATATTCATCAAGACGTAGCTCATGAGATCCGGGCCTTCCCAGTCCGGCATGCCAGAACTGAGCATCGGCATGGGAAGCGGTTGGTCATATGTACGACCCATGGGAACAGATTTGTTGAACGACTTTTTCTTTTCCGTTTTCATATTGCGAATTGCCATTCGTTTTTCCTCTGGAGTCATCGTGTTCATATCATCATCGGAAGTTTCGTCCTTGGACAATTTTTCCTTGGACTGTACATCGTCAAATGATTTATTGTGAACCACATTACCCGAAAATTCCTTTCCGGATCCCCTGACTCCATCGTTTCCTATGATGCCCTTTTTCAACAGAACCATTACATTCTCCTCTTTATAAATTAATGACAGGATCTTTGGGCTTTCCGGCCCAAGCGTTTCCTCTTGGAACCTGATCGCCCGTGTGTTCGCCCTCGAATAACTGCACAGGACTTGTTACTCCCGGCAATGTTATGGGAGTTTTTTTGCTTGCAGTAGTTGCAGCAGCTACTCGATTCATATTTATACCTGATTGTTTTGCTTGATAAGCCTGTGTTCTTGTCATTGATCTTGCCGAAAAAGGAGTTGAAAGAGAAGACTGTCTTCCGGGAGCCACAATTGCTTCTGGTGAACTCAATGCTTTCTTTATTCTTTTTGCCAGACTTCTCTGAAGATGCACTGATGTTCGATCATAAGGATTATTTGGTTTTTCAGGAGCTGCCTGAGTATTTATTGCATCGTGAACTGCTCGGGCAGCATCGCCTATTCTTTGTCCCGCTCCTCTTGGCTTTTTTGGCATCCCTGCATAATTATTTTGAATGCCAATTTCTCCAATCATTTTTGCATCATGTCCAAAAGTGTTTCTCGATTGAAAATTCCCACCTGCCGGTGCGGTTGTTGTTGCTTGTGCTGATACGTTTGGTTTTGCCTGTGCTGGTGCGGCTGGTTTCCCCTGTGCTGGTGCGGCTGGTTTCCCCTGTGCTGGTGCGGCTGGTTTCCCCTGTGCTGGTGCGGTTGGTTCTTCTAAGGGAATTGGATCGTCCGCAAATCCTCCGCGACTTTTTGGTGCTACTTTTCTATACTCTGCATACTTACGATTTAGTAGTTCTTGCGCCCTAGGGTTTGTTTGCCTTGCACCAGTGTCGGGATGCAAAAAATTGCCGTCTGCATCCCAACTCGGTTCACGGACAACAGCTTTATTTAATGTTTTTTTTTAAAAGATTTATTGACTGCT